>Ga0209636_10003302_pt1 | contig 16448 bp, 19 predicted proteins | sample DeeMarSWOR152_54_FD_187464 | JGI IMG/M metagenome (GOLD analysis project Ga0209636, IMG submission 187464) | Marine sediment microbial communities from White Oak River estuary, North Carolina - WOR-1-52-54 (SPAdes) (version 2) | ecosystem: Environmental > Aquatic > Marine > Intertidal zone >...
ATGTCTGGGAGCACTGCCTTGGGTAAGATAAGGAAGGTATAGTTTCACGTAGTAAGTTGAACTACCTGACATGTTAATCGTTGAAAAAAGCGATCTAATGCATGGCGCAACAACTACTCTTATGTAACTGCCGTCGCTCATGGGCAACTTCTCGACTGCGAATTCCCGCATAACTGGAGCAGAGGTGCCGGTTAAGGCTAGAGTGTTGTTTTGGGATGGAAAGATTAGTTCGTGATAATTGTTACCCAGCGAATATCTCGATGTTGGAATGTTAAAAAGGAGAACTCCAACCAGACATGAATCAAGGAATTGGTAGGTGCCGCTTCCTCTCGTCTTGACATACACCGTATAGTTCAGCGCCGAGGATAAGAGGGTAATCTCTCCATAGTTGCTTGAGTACTGAATCGTCTCTTTGCGTCCCACAGTCCAAGCAACATCATCTATCTGAAGTCCTATTGTCTTCATGAGCTGTTTAGCTGAGTTAAAGTCGCTTTCTGCAACCTTGGACCAAAGAAAACTATTTGCAAAAACCAATGTAAAGCTGAGCAAAGCAACCAGGGCACCAGTCATTATGACGGTAGAAACAACAGGACTCACCGCCCGTTTATCGAAGCGTTTTTCGAAGATTTTGCCAGTCACTATATACGTTCCCTCCTACATGATCACTGGAACGACTTTTGACGCAACGATGGCGATTAGGACGAGCAAGGCAGAATGCTTGAAACCAGCAGCCAAAGATTCTTCGCTGATTTTGCCGGCTACCAGCCCAATCAGATAGCAGTGGGTGATCACCGAAACCGTGAAGATCAAAGTGAGAAAATTTATGTCCGGAGCGTTTGTTGTGGGTCCTGCCATAGTCACCGTCTGTGTTGTGAAAATAAGGGTCATAAGGGTCGTTGCTACCAGCAAGACCGCGGCGAAATAGGGAATAAGCATGTAGGGTCGAACGTTCATTCTTTTCTCTTTCTCCACTTCCTGCGTCATGTTGTTGAATCTCGCAAGCGATTCAATCATGGCTATGGTTCCACCGCCCACGTCAACGGCTTCCAATAGGAGAAACATTACAATCTGAGACATCCAACTCTTAGTTCGCTTCACAAAATCCATAATGACCTTCCTCATCGGAGTGCCCCAAGAAAGATCAGACGACATTTTTCTCAACTCTTTAGAGAATTCACCGTAATCACGCTCCGAAAGGCTCTCAATACATTTTTCAGGAGACAACCCTGTTTTTCTGATTTCCGTTAAATCTCTGAGAAAGTTTGCTATCCCACGCTCAATGCTCGATTTTCTACCAGAAATTTTGCCGTGAACGAAGGCTGGAGGCACAGCGGAAATAATTAGTGCAATAGCCACTGCGATGGGCAGGTCAACAATGCCTTGGAGGGGCGTTTGAACCATTCCAAAGAAGCCAGTGAGCAGGAAGAGAAGTAAAATAGCCACTGTTGAAGAAACAGCGTAGGCCTTGTACGGTCTCCACTCACTGACGGGAGATTTTGGCTGCATGCCGTGTGCGAGATATAGGAAAACAATGGAAAGCAAAGGAGTGAAAACGTACGTATACATTATCACTCCGGACCCCATGTCCATGCCTGTGCTGTATATTGACTCGACGCTGAAGAGAATGTAGAAGCAGAGGGACATTAGAACCATTATAATGATGAAGGACTCCAGAAGCATTCCCAGACGCTCAGCGGCAGACTTCACCCTCATGGACCTCGTTTTAAAGATGTCCTGCGCCTTTGTTTCAAGGAAGTGGATAACGTCGCCGCCTATAATAACCGTCGAAGCATACCCTGAAACGAAATCTCTGAAGATATCTAAAGGATTATTCTTAGCTGCGTTTTCTAGGGCAGAGAGGGGGTCTACACCAAAGATTTCCACATCCCTGATGAGGCTTCTAGCCTCCTTGCGCATTGCAGGCAACAGTTCAACATCTGTAAGTCGCTTGAAACTCATGTAAGGAGGTATACCTCCCGACGCCATAACCGTAATATACGTTGCTGCAAAAGGCATTTCCCTTTCCAACGCACTGGCCCTTTCACCAGCTCTTGACATTGGTGTGACAATAAATCCGATCATAATGTAAACAGGCATTGGTACCAAAAAAATGAGGAAAAGCATTTTGGTGAAATACAGAAGCACAATCGCTGCAATAGTTACTGGCAGAGTTAGGAGGGCTACGAGAAACATTAAGGAAATATAGGTTTCAGGATAAATCTTGATTCCTGCTTTTTCCAGATATTCCTTAAACTCGAAGACACTGCTTAGGAATTTTGGGGCGAAACGTCCAAAAATTCGGTAGGACAATCCTTCAAGGCTGTTTATCAGTGGCATCAGCTTGCACCTCTCTCTCGTAAAATTCTTCTGGTCTGGAGTAGTATTCAGTTATGATCCCTGCAACGTCCTTGTAACTTCGTATGTTGCGTTTCCGCATCCAGTGTAACACATTTTCGCGACGTTTCATCTCATCCATTAATTCTTGCCAGCTGAAACCTCTGTGTTCCGTTATGGCGGGAAGCATGATTCCATTTTTGAACGAGGAAACATGGACGTCTTCAGCTGCTTTCCATTCGAAAGTATTTCTGTAATCTTCGTAATCAGCAACTTCGTTCACGGAAAGTATTCGTCTATAGGCTTTCATTTCGCCAGTTTTTGATTGTGGTAAATGTACTCTTTGAATCGACGCAACAATGTTCATGAGAGGCATATACGCTGGCGCTATGTCCATGGGTTTCTGGATTAAACGCTTAACAGCTGAATCAACGTTTTCCGCGTGCATGGTGGCCATGCCGCCGTGGCCCGTTGCCAATGCTTGAAACAGAGTGTATGCTTCGCTTCCTCGAATCTCACCAACAATTATTAAGTCTGGACGATGCCTCATGGAAGTCTTAACCAGATCGAAAAGGCTTACTTCGCCGGTTTGGTTTTCTCCGAGACCGTAACTTCTCCTCGCAATCAGTGACACCCAGTTTTCGTGGGGTAGGTTAAGCTCTGCCGTTTCCTCAATTGTGATGATCTTGCTGCCGGGTTTAATCAAGCAGGCTACGGCGTTGAGGAAGGTGGTTTTCCCTGAAGCCGTTCCACCGAGAACCATGAGGGAGGATCTGTTCTCTAGGCACATCCAGAAATACGCAGCCATCTCCTCAGAAAGGGTTCCTAGGTTTATTAGGTCGATAATTGAGTAGGGGTCCTCCCGGAACTTTCTTATAGTGAAAGCTGTTCCGAAGGGTGTTATCTCTCGTCTGTAACAAACTGCAAGTCTGTGCTTGCCGGGCAGAGAAGCATCAACTATGGGGAAGGCTGAGCTAACGTGTTTTCCAGCCATGTGAACCAATTTAACTACGGCGTCGTCGACTTCTATGTCATCATCGAAGATCAGGTTTGTTTCAAGGTTCTCATACTTTCTGTGCCAAACGTAAACGGGCTTCTTGACGCCGTCGCAGGAAATATCTTCGATGTTTGGGTCCCGCATCAAAGCATCAATTCGGCCAAAGCCAACTAGGTTCCGTTGGGCGTGGTAAAGAATTTTGGACCAAGAAACATCGGGTAACCAGCCTAGACTGATTCTGTATTTGTTAACGATTTTTTCGGCTTCCGTGACGAAGAATTGTCGAGGATCCTCGATTTCTTCCCTTGGGGATCCAATCTCAGCGAGAAGAATCTCTAAGATTCTGTCGTATACGTTTCGTTCAAGTATGTCTAGTTGAAGTTCGTCTAGAATATACTTAAATTCGCCAGTTGCGGGGTTCTGGGCGATGGCAACGTGCACATAGGGCTCGTATAGAGGATATCTTTCGACGATTTTGTAGCCTTTCGGCATAGGTTTTGGAGGAGGCGCTGGAGGTATGGGTTTTAATTTCTTCTTTCTCTTGAAAAATTTTGGAAAGAAGTTGCCAACGGATTTTAGTTTTGCCAGTACCTTCTCTTCGAATTTCTTGATCCGTAGCATTGGAGTTCTCCTATACATTAGAACACGTAAGTACGTATTAAATCTTGCGTCTTAATAAAGCATACTCATACTAAAACCACACGGAACGCTCAAAACACCCGTAGGATCAGAAGAAGACAGAAGACCATAATAACATCAATTACCTTCAAATGCGCGGCATTTGGGCCGTGGATAAACGGATTTCCATATTGACTGCCTTCGTGCTGATCGTTTCTGTGATCTCAAACTATTGCGCGCACAAAAATAGAGAATAAACGAATTATGTTTCTCGTGCTGTTTCGGCACCGAACCATGCTGAGACTACATAGTCTCCCCTTCCCTTCCCTATCCTAGAGAACCAGAAGAAAACCTTCCCTCTCTTTCGGTTCCAAACAATTTTTTCTATTGGCACCCAAAATACTGCATGTACCGCAAAAGCACCAACAATGTTGAAAACTATGTTAAAAGATTATAGGGGGAGTCTAGAGACAGAGAACAAAAAATGTCTTCAACAATTTTATTTTCGTTGTAAACTGGCGCGCGCTATAAAACCCCCTCTCTATTGCTCGCAAATTTTTTCAGAATTTACAACATGAAAAGAAGCGCTCTAAATTAAGTTGCATGGCGCATCAGAAATTGCGATTATTGGTTACTGACGATTGTATTCCAAACTAGAAGCGGTAATTTTCAATATAGGCATCCCCCCGCTCATTCGACTGAAAGTGAAATGCCATCCCAAGCATTGTGTAATGAGAATTATGTCAGAAATCGTATTCCAATATAAAGTGGAGATGCCCCCGCAAACGCTCCTCTTTTTCTGGGTTCAAGCAAGAAGGGGCTCTCTATCTTGAACACTTAAATGCATGTATATCCGAGAGAGTGATATCAGTTTCCGAATTTTTTCGGGATATCTCCCGCAACTTCCCCTCTTTTTCAAGCGCATGTGCACGCAATATATCAGTTTTCTTAATACTTCAGATTATCCACCATTTTTGTGCACGAAACTTTCTTTTTAAGAGTTGTTATCCCTTCCGTTCTAATGGGAATACATTATGTTTGAAGAAATGGCAACCTCGGCTGGGCAGTTGTTGCTCATTATATTCTATGTAGCAATTTTCTTTATCATGATCTATGGCGCTCTGCACCGGCGCACACACTGTTAAAGCACGCGCAAGGTTAAGAACATGAACCCTTTATTTTGTGATTGTTGCGGTGACATCGTTAAGGCTGTGTATCCATGCAAATTCATTTTTCATGATGGTCTAATATACGATCTCAATATATGCTTAGATTGCATGGATAACGGAACACTCGAAATAAATCTCAAACGAAAAAGGCTAGTTGCTCAAATCCTTTCTAGATTGCAGAGGTCAAAAACTCATACGCGCCGGCTATGACCAACTTTGCATGCATAGTAGACACAATCGCTGAAATGTTTCCTATAAGGGTGACATCACTCGTTCATTCTCTCTTTCTTTAAGATTTTTTAACGCGCGCGCATTTGACTACTGCACCTACATAAACTACACTATTGTAGCGGAGGATGAAGTTGGCAACATCATCACAACCGAGAAAGTGTTGGGGTACCAATATCAATATCACGTAGTTCCAGAGTTCCCATCCTTTTTTATCCTACTATTATTCATGATAGCAACACTACTTGCAGTGATAGTTTGCAGAAGAAAACCTTGAATGCATAGTATGCTTAAATGGCAAGCGCAGCGAATTGGTACATGAGGTTAATTAATATGCCAGAAGAGAAGCAGATTGGACATCGGATAATTGGTACGATAAAGGAAGTGAAGGGCTCCTGTAGTACGGGTCATAAAGTAGGAGATCGATTTGAACTCAGTGGTTACACTTCAGGAGGGCTTTGTGGCTTCTTCTATCACGATATATTTCCATACATTATTATGCTTCAGTTTGGAGGTGGATTCCCCGCCGAGTACGGAAGCCCAGATGTTATCGAAATGGAGTGCGTGGACAAAGTGAACGCAGTTAAGATAGAACTGAAACGGATAAAGGAGTAATCTCCTCTTCCGGAAACGAAAATAACGCGCTCGCGTAAACGAATTCTGAAGAATTATCCCATATGTAACCAGAATTATGTCAGAAATCATAAGATAAAGTTAAATGTTCAGCATGCAAAAATATACCCAACAAAGAATACGGTTGGGATAATAATTGGTAGTAGAAGAAGAAATAAAAGGCATTCTCACCGACAAAAAACTTTCTGCCATCAAATCGATGCTGGAAAAAGACCACGCCATTGACTGCATCTTTCTTTTACACCTAGAAAGGGGCAGATGGAAGAACGCTAAAGCCTTCATGCAGGAACTGAATCTCACCCTCAGCGACGGAACATTCAGGTCGAGGATGATGGAAATTGAAAATCTAGGCTTAGCTAGAAGCGTGGCCATCGACCCGCTGAAAAAATACTATGAGAAAACCGAGTTCGGTGAGAAGGTAGCTAAACTCCTTCTGGAGTTCTTTAGAGAGATAAAATAGCCGGTCGGTAGGCGGCTTGTGGGAAGCCGTGGGCATGTGGATTGTTTTCTTTCAAATATGGTGTCTTAAATCGTAAGATTTAAATCTTCATACTGTATTATCCTTCTTGTGAACTCAAAGGAGGGATAAAACCAAAAATGAAAAAACTCCTGAAGAGTAAGAAAGCTTTGAGCCCAGTAGTTGCAGCAATCATACTGATCGCAGTGACCGTCGCAGTTTCCATCGCCGTCGCAGCTTGGATGGGAGCACTAACCTTCACCTTCACGAAAACAGAAGAACTAAAAATTACCGCAATGACTTTCACAGGTAGTGGAGCTAACATTACTCTTACGGTGAAGAACGTTGGAACAGGAAAAGTTACCATAGCCGATGTAAAAGTCAACGATGTAGCAAAAACATTCAGTGGAACGCTAACATACAACGCAGGGGATACAGGCACAATCGTAATTAGCTGTGCTTGGACGGCTGGAAACAAATACAAAGTAGCAATGATATCAGCTACTGGCACAGCAGTGGCCGCCTATGAAGATACAGCTTAGACGCAGAAAACCTGGTTTAAGAGTGAGGTAGGGGAAAACTCAGCCCCTTTCATCATCTTTGGAGGTGTAAGTATGGTAGTTGAACTAAAAGAATATGAATCCGCGGTTGACATAGCGAAGGGCATAGAACAGGAGATAAGTCGAACAAAGAGCGTCCTAGGCGAATACCTACGCAGACTAGATGAAATTCGAACGCTGGCTGAAAGATCAAAAAAGATTCGAGAGGTAGTCTTCAAACTGGCTGGAAAAAAGGCAGCTGTAAACAGCCTAGGCGAGATAACCGTTGGCGACTTGAACGTTATCTTAGACGCTAACCCATTCCATGAACTAACTGCCATCGAAGAAGTTGTTCGAAGCCAGCAAGACAGACTCTTGGTTCTACAAAAAGCCCGCGAAGCATTAAACTGGGTGGACCAAATCGGAGACACAGAAGGACTCAAGTACCTGGTGCTGGAAAGCGACGGGGTGCCAGAACGGATTCTACTCAAGATCTCGTAGAACCGCTTGGACGTGAAAAATAATGAACGAGGACCCATACGCTGTTGCGCTAAAGAACGCTCTAACCGAAATCAAGAACATATGTCCCGACGTCAGTCGATCTTTCATTTTTGCAAAGGACGGAACGATAGTCGCAGGTGACTCGGAAACTGATGAAAAAACAATGGAAAAAATGATACAATCTTTTCAAAGCGTAGCAGAAAAAGCAGATACAATCGGGAGCCTAAAAGCCTTTTATGTCAATGGAAAAAAGGGCAAAGTAATCATATCTAACGTCAATGACATGTACCTAGCCCTAGTCGCATCCAAAAACGTAGACACAACATACTTACACTCTGTGACACACGTAATAATTCCAACAGTCCTGAAACTGCTAGAGACCATCACCCCTACCCCCATCCAATCCGCACCTTCAAAACAACTCGTCGTCGACACCCTCAGCGGATTCTTCATCGGCGACTCCGTGCAAATTGATACAGAACTCCTCGAAGAATGGGCCAAGCTTTTGAACCAAAAAAGCGTCAACCAAGTTGACATAGAAGCCTTTGGTGGAAAGGCCACGCAGTGCAAAGTGAAGGAAATAAACGAGCCGAAACTGAAAGGGAAGGGAATGATCAGAATACCTGAAAAGGTCTGCAAGACGCTGGAAGTGAAAAAAGGAGAACTGGTAAAGGTCAAACCGGCATAAACATGAAGGGATTCACATGTCTGCCAAAAACAAGTCTAAGAACGATATTGAAATCTTGCAAGAAAAGTTGCAAAGCATCAAGGGTCGAGAGGGAATCATCGGATACATTCTCAGAGGTTCCAATTCAGCTTCCATAGACTTAAAAGATCCAACAAAAATAATTGACTACGCGGTTTTGTCTGCTACATCTTTTGAAGCAGGACAGGACATGTCAAGCATGTTTGAAGTCGACGAAGTCCATACTATACTTCTGGAGGGCGAAGGCACAAAGATCCTATCCCGGGTAGTTAATGATCATCGCCTCAGCATCTTCATGGAGAAAAACGTTGATCACAACAAACTAAGCAAGGACCTGAACTTAGCGTAAACGCCTAAATAAGCGCTTTTTTTACAAAATCATTCACCCGTTGCGGTGGAAAAACGAGGGAAACTGGAAAGGTTTTCCGTTTACCTCTTTTCAACATCATTTTTGGACGAGTTGTTCTTTTTCTTCAAAACTGTTACAAGTACTTTTATGAAGGTTTAAATATGAAGATATATCTATAAGACATATAGAAGTTAAGATTCTTGGTGTATTCTTTTGATTGGGGTTGAGGAGAAATTAAATTCCTCGCATCGAAGCCAAGTTGATATTATTGCAGACGTTTTGCATGAGACAGTTGGCGGTGCAAAGAAGACGCATATTATGTATAGCTGTAATCTCAGCTTTAGGCAACTTCAAAACTACTTGAGTCTTCTTCTTGATCGGGGGCTCCTTCTGAAGGCTTCAGAAGAAGAAAAAGGCAGGGACCCAAGATTTTTCAAAATCACGAGTAAAGGACAGAACTTGCTTCGGGCATACGACCGCCTGAAATCCCTGATAACAGTTTAAAGCTTTTCTTCGCCTTCAAGTTGTCGGATTTTATTGAGGAAATCCTGCGTAGAAGGATCTAGTTTTGCTTTTTTTCCTTCTTTGTCTAGTTTGATGAACTTGTATTGCGCTAGGAATTTTGCGATACTTGTAATATCGAAGTCGTGAATTTGAGTTTTCTTTTTTATTTCCTTTAAGTCATGCCACTTTCCGTTCTCCAGCAACTTCAAAATGTCGTCGACTTTGGGCAAGACTGAAAGGCTCCTTCGACAATCCTTCAGTTATGGTGTTGAACGCTTAAATAGCTTCTGAGGAATTTTTTCAGAAGAATTTTCTAGAAAATAAAACGATAGCAAATCCAACAAGAGAGAGCCACCAGAGCCACCACTGCATCCAGAAAGGAATAGCTTGCCACATGTTTGTCTCTATTGCTTTATTAGTAGAAATCATATTGCCTGAAGTTGCGGACCCTTCCACCATAACTCCTGTCTGTTTATTCCAGTAAAATGTAAATTGATTTCCGTATTGTGAGAAACTTCTATAAACTACTTTTCTGTTTGCTCCTGCATAGGCTCTTGTTGTTTCGCCATCGATTGTTACGTTGTCATATCCTCTTAGGTAAACGGAGTCTCCAGTTGTGCAGTTAGCGGGGATAAGTCCTGAGAGAGGCTCAAAGTTCCACCGTCATGCGCGCGCGCACACAATTATGGTTAGATTGTACTCTGTTTCATTAGACATATGAGTCGTCGCCCGTACTATAACTGTTGTTCCTTCAACACTAAGAAATTCGTTTTTCATCCACATTGGCAATAGTTCCCCAGAAGGTGCACTAGTAACTGTGTGATCCTATTTTATCCAGTCACCAGCTTTAACACTAACCATCCCTTCTTCGGGATCAGCCCCTAATGATGCTACATTGAACTTTGTACTTGCCCTCGCAACCACTGCTGTTGACAAGAGCACTAATACAAAAGCTAACAAAACAGTCTTCTTCATTTTCAATCAGAACAGTATTCTGCATGTTTCAGTAATATAAGCTCTATCCAACTTTGCTATAGAAGATGCTGCTATTTCTGGTTATGACTCTGATAGGATGGAAATATAGGTGTATGGTAACAGTAACGGTTCCCCTACTTCTTCAGGGTAGCATTTCACTAAATCTTTAATTTGACTGGAGATAAATAACGTAAACAAATGAAGAGTTGAATAAACCATGAGGGAAGAGAAGTACGAATCAAGAGAAACTGTATGTCATGGATGTGGGAAAAACGAATTCCGCTTGACCAGAATGACAGAAGATCAAGTCTTGGCAGAATGCATTCACTGTGGATACACGCATAATCTTGGTTCAATTCTAGAAAATAAAACACGTTCTGCTTTGTTACACTGGCTTGCAGTACCGAAAGTGAGTGAAAGATGTGTAGAATGCCGCTCTCAATTAAGAGTATACGATATTAACGTTAAAACTGGTCGCGCACGCGCACAATGCGAAAAGTGCGGTCTGCTTCACGTCTACAAAAAAATCGCCTTCGTGGATGGCACATTGTAAGAGTTACGAGACGCGTGGGCACGCCTATGCCTGACGAGGAAGCGTCGGAAAGAAAATCAGATACATCATGAAAGCACAGCATGCACACGAGCACATAAACTTTGCTTGTAACGCTTAGGCACATAACTTGTCGAGAGCGCACCCAGCATATGACTCTGAATCTTAAAATTAGGTGTTATGAATAGACTGGCCAAATTATTATTAGTCCTCTTTTATACCTTTACCTAAATGTTTAAAGTGAAAAACAGGGGAATCTATGCTACTGTCCTGACAAAGCTTCTTCTTGAGAATGGCTTCGCCATAGTTCAGCCTTCGATCACCGTGAGAGAAAGATTAGGGCTGAAGGAAAACGACGAGTTTCCTGACCTTGAAGTCTACGATCGCCAAGATAAACAGGGAGTTCAAGCTTCCGGAACCGCCGAAGCCGTCAACACTTTCACTTCAATTTTACAGTCTTGCCTCAATGATGTCGTCATCCGGAAGGGGGAGGCTCCAGCGGCTCTCTTGGAAGGAAGTCGTTACGTGGATGTGGAATTTCCAGCTTTATCGAAGAAGAAGTTAGATGAGATTCGAGGGTCAGTTACTCCGACTATGGATGGCCACCATTACTACAAGGCTTGCGGAGTAACCATTTCATCAGCCCTCGACATGGCGGAAAAACTACTCGAGAAAGGTGGCTCTCGTGAAGAAGTGGAAAAGCTTCTTGAGCAAACCATTAGGACGGAATATCCTATCGTGGGTTCCTTGATAGGAATAGAACATGTTAAGCTTCATGGAAAAGTTTTTAATCTGGGAAAAGCCGTGATCGAAGCCTTTGATCATTCTAAATCTCTGATTCGATTTCGACGAGTTTTCAAAACGAAAGGAATCTACGACGGTCTCAAAACCGAGAAGAACCCAGGTGACTACGCCGTCACCGAGGCTAAGGTAGGTGAATGGCACTTCAAAACTCAGTATTTCTCAAAGGACGGACGGTACAAAGGCACGTATATCAACTTGAACACGCCAATAGAGCTGTATCCTCACGGAATTCGTTACGTGGACTTAGAAGTGGACGTTTGCGTTTGGCCGAACGGCAGAGTTAAAAAACTGGATGAAAAGAAGTTCAAGGAAGCCGCAACAGAAGGTATAATTACTTTAAAATTGGTTAGAATCGTTAAAGAAAAGCTACAAGAAATTACGAAAGATCGTGGTCAGCAATGAGAGGTAGTTTGTAAGAGTGAGAAAATGGATTGTGAGAAATGTCCGATTAGAGAAAAATGTGAAACCTAAATCCTTTTTGGATGATGATTAAATGGAATTATCTTTCTTGGTGATGTTAACAATGATAGGTGCCCTCTACGTGATTTTGGGTGCCTTATACATGAAATGCAGGCAACAAAGACGGAGAGACGCAGTCATACTGTTTGTGTCGTTTTTATCCTTTGTCTTGATTTCGTTCTTAGACGGATGGTTAACAATTCCACTGTTTGAACGGGGAGCTGGATGGCATAAGTTGCCGTACTGGGTGGTTTCGCTGGCAATATCTATGATTATTATAAGTGCGTTTGGTTTTATCTATCTGCGCAAAGACAAATTCCTTTCTTCAACTCTAATAGCTCAACATTGGATACTGCTTTGGGGAGGTCTACTAGACATGATTTCCGTAACCGTACAGCAGTATATGCGTGGCTTAAGGCCTGAAGCGTGGCTTAGCAACAACTACACGTTTTGGTGGCTAGACCCGAAAAACACCAACGGAGTCCCTCTATTACCGTATCTCATTAGCAGATATTGTTTCGGCAAAACTCAAACAACAGGAATAAGTGTTTTCGTAGGCGCGTTGGTGTCGACAAGTTTTGTAATCAGTTTATGGGCTTTCCACTACCACATCAGGAAGCGACGGAAGAAGCGACGGAAGAAAAGAAAACCCTAAATCGATTGATCTAACTTCGATGACTTTCCCCAAAAAATGCCTAATAAACGTCTTGGAAAGAACGATGGAAGAAAAACAGAAGACTCAGCGTAACGGTGGATGCTCTAACGACCAGAACTGCCAGCAAATCGTCAGCGAAGAAGAGTTGTCAAATCTTTTAGCTCAAGGATGGCGTGTAGCTGCTGTGCTGCCGAGTGGAAAAGTCGTAGTCAGTAGCGGCTAGCCTTCCTTTCTTTTTTAGTGGATGTAAAGTGGTAGCCTCTCATTAATCTTTTTGCTATTTATCTGCGGATGTAAAAACGCAAGATTTTTCTATAAGAAATTCTATTGTTTATGTAAATGACAATTAAGATGGTTGTCTTCATCTCTACATTGATTATTTTTATAGGTGCAATAATCGGGTATTTAGGTACAGTCATTCAAGTTTTGGATTTGTCTCAATCTGTAACGAGTGGAGATGTTGAAGAAGCAACTTCAGCAATCAAGAATTTCACCGAAAATCAAGTTCGCGATGAAGTTAAAGGCATGGTCAACCGTATCTATTTAGCTATGCCTTAGAGCTTCTTGCAATTTTTGGCTCAATTGCAGCTACAATTCTCGCCCTTTTCAAAAGATAGTAGCCCTTGCTAATTTTGCGGTTCGCTTTGAAACAAGGCTTTAAATAACTTGTTCCAAAACTTTGCCAAAATTTAAGTGAGAACGTTTCTATACCAAAGAGGGAGGGAATAGTGTGGCAGAAAAATCGCTTTATAATAATGTTGTACTGGTTTTGAATAGAAAATTCGATTCGTTAGGTGAATGTCATTTTGAAGTAACTGCAGAGGGAAAGTTCTCCTAAATTAGAGAGAAAATTAGATGATTATGCCCTTTTCATATTTAAAGAAGAGAAATATTCTCCTGATATAACTAGATTTCTAATCAAAAAAGAAACCTACGGAACATCTGAAAAGATCATAGTGGCTGAGGTGAAAAAAAGAATAACGCTAACAAGCATTTATCAGACAAAAAGATATGCAGAGATCCTTAATGCTGAATACGCTTTATTAATTTCACCACAGCCTTTATCGGAAAGAAAAAGAAGGTTTATAATCCGCAGGAAGCCAGCTATTACTTCCTATTATCCAAATCGACAAATCATTATCGCCGAACTTGCTTGGGTTACAGTTACGCCTGGGAGGCCAATGGAGTTCATACTGAAAGTTGATAAGGATATGTACACGAGTTTGCCAGAGCCATTTAATAAATGATATACAAGAAAGAACCTAAACGCACCAATATTGTCTGGCGCTAAAAGTTTATAAGTCCCTTTCTTTGCTCCTCATCTATTGAGGATAAACTATGAGTCTATGGAAACTTCGGTTTTCCATGATCGGCACCCTAGCCGTCATCATTGGATTGTCCACGCTGTTCTTCACGGTCATTCTAGCCTTAGCTGGCGTCAACCTATTGCTATTGCCATTCATTGTGGTGATTTTTAACATCATCCAGTGGCTCATCGCTCCCTACCTCATAGACGCCATGTACCGAGTGAAAGAAGTGAAAAAATCAGAGGACCCAGAATTACATGGAATGGTGGAGAGACTTAGCAGGAAGAGCGGCATCAAAACGCCAAGACTTATGAAAGCCCAGATTCCTATACCTAACGCCTTCGCCTACAGTTCACCAATCGCCGGAAGCAGAGTGGCTGTGACAACAGGACTCTTGGAAACTCTTGAGCCTGAAGAGGTTGAAGCCGTGATTGGCCACGAGCTGGGACATCTAAAGCACAGAGACGTCCAAGTTATGATGTTTGTTTCCATTTTACCAGCCATTTTCTACTTCCTATACTACTATATGTTCTTATCTTCAATGTTTAGAAGCAGAGACGGAAGAGGCGGAAACGCAGTAGCCGCCCTCATCGCCATTGGAAGCTTAATTGCCTATTTGATTCTCACCATCTTCACCCTCTACCTAAGCCGAATACGAGAATACTACGCCGACCGCCACAGCGCCAGCATTGTAGAAGAAGGACCCCGCAAGCTTTCTGAAGGCTTAGTGAAGATAGTGAGCTCAACCAGTAGAATAAAGAAAACCCGCCGAGACGCAAGTAGCTTCAACTCCTTTAAAGCCCTCCTCATATCCGATCCAGATCGTGCAGAATTGGATTCCGCATCCATGAGCCGCGTAGGGGCACACACAGCTGATCAGAAGCTTGTTGAGGAAGTTCTTAGGAAAAAAGTAACTGGCTTCGACAGAGTGATGGAAGTTTTCTCCACCCACCCCAACATAGTGAAACGGTTGAGGGCCCTCCAAGAACTCGCCTAATCACCTACCACTCCTTTGCTCAACACGGTTTTCACCGCCTTTCCCATAGTGCCTATACTGCTCTAAGCTTCGACTACCTCTTTTCAGACGGCATACTCCATTTCCTAAGCTATATTTGCTCGAAGTTTTTCATAAATTAAATAAGTAGATTCCTCTAACTGGGGGTATGGTGGATGCCGTATGGGAATGACTATTCTAAAGAAAAAGACGGGTTACGCCTTAGGTCTCTTACTCTGCATCATAGGAGGAATAATGCTGCTCGTCCTAGTTTGGAAATGGTGGGACGAGGGAGTATTCGCCTCCTCAAATATGCTCTCAGATTTAAGCAAGAGTTTTTTGACGGAATACCCTGACATAGCTTTAGGAATCGGATTAAAACTCATACACTACACCATTTTGGGCGTTGTGTTTCTCATCGCAGGCTCGGCAATCTTAGTAGTCCGAAGAGAAAGAGTCACTGTGACCGAGGAAGTAACCGTACTGCTTGAATGTCCCTACTGTAAAAATCAGTGGCGAGAATCCATGTCCAAACCACACTTGAAATCCATGGGTTATCCTAAGGTTCGAACACTTTCCCGACACAAATGTTCCAAGTGCGCCAAATTCATGCGTCCGAAAATAGTGGCAACAGACGTGTGAGGCTCATTTCAGTATCAGAGGCGACAAGGTTAAATTACCATTATTTCAACCCTTACTCCGCTTTTCCGAGGAGAAAAACTTGGCTTCAGAGGTGGAGTTTGAAATTCCGTCGTGGGATCAAATTTACGAGTTACTCTTGAACCTTGCCAACAGAGTCCGTAGGAACGGTTTCAAACCCGACGTGATCGTGGGCGTCTCCCGTGGCGGATGGCCCCCAGCCCGAGTTATATCCGACCTACTAGAAAACCCTCATCTTGCAAACGTTACAGCAGAGTTTTACATAGGAGTTGCAGAAACCAAGGGTAAGCCTATCATAACGCAACCAGTTTCCGTTTCGGTGAGAGAAAAGAAGGTTCTCATCGTGGACGATGTCGCAGACACTGGCGAAAGCCTTCGACTCGTGCGGGCTCATTTAGAAGAGCAGGGCGCGACTGAAGTCAAGATCGCGACTATTTACTACAAACCTTGGAGTATCATGATTCCAGACTATTACGAAAAAGAAACGAGCTCATGGATAGTTTTTCCTTGGGAGAGGAAAGAAACCGTTAAGAAAGTTGTTGAAAAATATAAGCGTCAAGGAAAAACCGTCGATAACGCTAAGGAAAAACTTGTGAGTTCTGGACTAGACCGCAAACTTGTGCAGCGGTTCCTTCAAGAAATCTATGAGGGAAAAGGTTGATCAAAAAACTAGAGGCTTTCAACAGATACGTCGCCATAGCTGGCTTCAGAAACGTCAAAATCAAGAACGTCAACAGGTTCCTAGAAGACATTAGAGGAGAAATTAGAGAAGCCCACGTTCAGTTTTTTGACGCCAAACTAATAGCAAGCCAGCAGCACTTATATTTTGCCGCCTTAAACGCTTCGAGGGCTTTTAAAAAAAAGCTAAACATATCAAGCAGGCTAGCCGTTGAGACCCTTCTTTACGCTTCTGCTCAACGGCAAATTAAGAAGGCAGTGGATATGCTTGGAATCAAGCCAGGTTCTTCACAAATTGCGGTTCTCGTCATAGCTGAAAATAAGCAGAGAG
>Ga0209636_10003304_pt1 | contig 16438 bp, 16 predicted proteins | sample DeeMarSWOR152_54_FD_187464 | JGI IMG/M metagenome (GOLD analysis project Ga0209636, IMG submission 187464) | Marine sediment microbial communities from White Oak River estuary, North Carolina - WOR-1-52-54 (SPAdes) (version 2) | ecosystem: Environmental > Aquatic > Marine > Intertidal zone >...
TGTCGTTATGATAAATCTTATGGAACAACGTTTCATTATAACAACTAATCATTTTCCATCACATGGCACTAAAATTCCGTTGGGCTAACGCAACTGGCTAACTGTTATATGCAATGTGTCTTTAAACATTTATAGCCCCTGATGAGAAGTAAAAACTATGCACGCGCCTAGAAACCTTTTTGGATTATCTGACCTAATTTCCTATCTGTGTGCGCATTTTAAGGATATATACAATAATGGGCTCGACCGTTGGAAGCTTAAAGACGACATCTTCGCATTTTCGCATTATTCGCTGACCTGTGATAGGGTCTATGAGATTTATTGACGTTATATGTGTGCGCGCGCTTGAAATATTACAGTCGTTATATTTCAGTTAACTCTATGGCATTTCGTGAAAATACGAGACCAAGATTTAAGCTGTGGTGCCGGGGGGTAGCTTCAAACTTCATTCAAGCTCAAGGAAGAGTGACAGTGAGACAAGTGTTCTACCACTTAGTAGCTCAAGGAATCCTCAAGAATAAGAAGAATGACTACCATACCTCTCGGTCTTTATGAAAATAACTAATAAAAATTCGGAAAAGAGGGCGCGCGCAAGTATGACAGTTGATTAGAAAAAACGTAAAGCCCTATTAGTAATCATTTCAAAAAATACGCGCATGGTTGAACGATATAAGGACTACACTCTATTACGTTGCCAAATACACTCGACTTGCGATATTCCGATAAAAACATCAAAAGAGGTCCATTTCTCTTTCTTCAGAAGAAAAAAATGGATGTATAGAGCTATGGCCCTGTGAACGCCGTCTATGACCGTAAACGGACCATTTTTCTTTCCAATAATAATCAGATTTGGATCTATCTCGTCAATGTTTTCAAGTAGAGATTTAATATAAGGGATATCCTTTCTCAAGTTCACTTCATCGCTTATTGTAGATAACTTGTCAGATCCAGAACCATAATGCTTACTCCACCAATTATCTGCGATGACAAATAGAGATTTGAAATCATCCTCGGAGATTTCTGCCTGATACCACACAACATCTAGTGGTAATTGAAATAGAATCGCCCCACGAGAAAGCCAACATAATACAGCTCGTTTACGATTTTCAAATTCAGATTCAAAATTGGGTTTTTCCACTATCGCACGATAATGTGGATACCTTTGCACAAAACTCTCTAAGTCTTCGCCTAATCTTCCTTTTGCTTCGTTGATAAACCATCTACTGAAGACTTCGTCTTCAGAAATTTGTTTTACTAGCCGCATATCTCCACACAATCATTGGCTATATTAGTGCGGTCCAATAAGTTTTTGCAGAATGACTACTCACATTTGCGACTGGGGCAAAGCTTAAAAATGGAAAAATGGCTAATTAACATGGGGAAGTTGTTATGGGATCAAAGAAATATGACTTCGATGTGCTAAACGAACGGATTGAGAAAGGATTAAAATATTTTGCTGCATGTTGTTCCCAGTCTGGTTGCGCATAAGAAACGTCACAACAAATCCCTAAACGCGCGCTAAAGATGAGACTAGAGAATAACTTGCAAATGAAGGGGTTAGCTTGCTCTATAACGAAATAGGTGCGCGCTGTTCGGTTGAATCAAAAAATGAGAATTGTACTTGTGTCAGGATGGCTCTTTTTACCTCCATATTGTGGAACCAGAAAACTAGTGTATCAAACTGCCATTAACCTAGGAGAACGTGGGCACAGAGTAATTCTAGTGATGGCAACAAGCGAATTCGACAGAAATAAATTCAAATCCTCTCAGGGCAATGTCGACTTTGAACTGGTTCCTGTTAAGAAGACTGCCTATGCCTTATATTTCGTCATTGGGATAGTCTTGCGGAAGATGGTGGATTTCGTTTGGGCCCCGCTCTCCAATATATTACGTTCGTGGATTCTTAAGCTGTTCTGGATGAACAATCTTTACATCAGAATAGCGCCGTTTCATCCTCATGTGATTATAGCTGAAGACATGTATGTTGCTCCGGCCGTTTCAAGAATAGCTGAAATATCCAAATTGCCTTTTGTCTATCGAATTCATCACATATATAGCCTAATTTACAAGCATCATCCATTCAAGGAAATTCTGCGAAAATGGGAAATGTCCGTCCTCAAAAAAGCAGACCTCCTCCTAACACTCACCTATGGAGATAAAGAAACAGCAAATAAGATGTTTGGTGTTAGCCCTCAGGTCACTCAGTTTGGCATAGATCTACCAGATTCCTTTGGAGCTACGGAGACATTAGAACCTAAAGCCAATAAATTTGTTCTATATATCTCATCTTACCTCGGAAAGGAAATGTATTGGTTAATAGAAGCAGCAAATTCTTTTCCAGATACTACCTTCATATTTGTAGGGCGCGGCTCTAACGCTTCTGTTCGACTACCTAAAAACATCAGAAGATTAGGAATAGTCTCTGAACAAGAACTTGCGGCTCTTTACAGAGACTGCAAATTTGTGTTTATACCATCGGAATGGAGCCCTGGGCAGGGGTTCCCGATTAAATTGGCCGAAGCCGTTAGAAGCAATAAACCTATTCTTATCAACAAGAAGGCATCTTGGCTCCTACCAAGAACCCCTTCGGGGATCCACACATTTACGAGAGTAAGTGATCTTCGCCAAAAAATAGACTTTCTACTGAATGATCAACAAAATATAACACGAGATTTTCATTTGTTTGATTGGTCCATTGCTTCGTGGCAAATAGAGCAGGCGCTAAAGGAGATGTTATCAAGTAAACTAGGAGAGAATATATGCTAGTGTACGTCACACGCATATTAGAAAAGACGAAGGTGAAGGACTGAGGATGTTTAGCTTCACTTCCCTAGACAAATGCCCGTCAAGGCTTTCTATCTCTTCTGTCGCGATGATTAAAGATGATGGCAAGATAGTGGTTGCAAGCCCTCAGACAAAGGGAATCATTCGCTTCAACGAAGATTCTTTCAAATCTTTCCTAGATTTAGAGGATAAGGAACTTTCGAATGTCACTTCTGAAGTTTCTTCGTTTAAGAAGTTTCTAGAAGCCCTTATAGAAAACAGACTAGTTGAAGAAGCCTCTACTAAAGGACCCGCCTATAAGATAGTTCGGATAAAGGCTTTCCTTGATAGCTTACCTGAGAGTGTGAAAAAGATAATTTTGAACCCGCCTTTTCTTCCGACGGTGAATGTCAATGAGAGATGTAAGTGCAATTGCCCGCACTGCTACAATAATACCAATCAGAACGTGATTCAGGAAATGGATGTAAAAACAATCATCAATAATGCAATAAAGCCTCTGGCAAATATGGGGTGCGCAAACATAATGTGGAGTGGAGGAGATCCTGTCCTGACAAAGAACAAAACTATTTCTCTTACCCAAGCAGCTTCTTCATTAGGGATGTCAGTTGCTACACAAGCTACTGAGTTTTCAAAAGATTTCATAGAAGATTTTGTAAAGGCTGGAGGAAAAGGTATTCAATTCTCATTGTTCGCTTCTCCAAGCCACCCAGAAATCGATGATCAATTTAGATGCCGACAGGGGGCTTGGGATATGAGCGTTAAGAATATCATTGAGGCAAAAAAAAACGGGCTTTCTGTTTTTGTCAATATGATACTATTTCGCAGGAATATGGATGAACTGGAGGAAACAGCTGATTTTGTGTTTGATCTGGGAGTGGATACATTTCGTTCATCCATTCCCGTCATTCAGGGACGTGCAAAAACCAATAAAGACAGACTAACATTTAGCAAAGAAGAGGTAAAGAAATTGATGATTAAGGCCATAAAACTTAAGAAAAAGTACGATTGCAAAATGAATGTTCTAACAGATATATCTGCTCGTACTCCAAAAGAGACACCATATTCTCTCTGTAGTGCTGGTCTTACCTACTTGCACATAGCCGGGTACAATGTGTATCCTTGTAACTTTCTTATGGAAGATCGTTTTTGTGCTGGTTCTATTCATAGTGACACGGTAGACAAAATCTGGCGCTTTTCGTCTACATGGCAAGAGTTCAGAAAAATTGAACCCATAAATGAGAAGTGCATTAGTTGCAAAAAGAGAGAATTGTTTAACCCAATATGCACTGACTGTAAGGCTATGATGTATATGCGATACGGGAAGTTCTTTGGTCGAGAGACAGTGCCTTGCGAGACATGACGCGCATGCATGCATATCAACACTGAATTTAACCTTCGCGCGCGTTTACTTTTGATTATCTAATTTTTTAGTAAATCTTCTGTAAGCTTCTTTTCCAAGTTCTACAGCCTCTTCACATTTATAATTAAAATGAAGCTCTTTATATTCCTCAATTAAATTTCTAAGAGATGGAGGGAGGTTTTCTGAAAGAACATCCACTACCATATCTGTTACCCTAGGATCAACACCGATTTCATAAGCTGGTCGTCTAATTTTTTCTATTTTATTTCCTGCAATAACTTGGTATTCCTTTTCTTGTAGTATTTTGCATTATTCACATAATCCACTTATACGGGTTATGGTTTGATAAAAAGCGTGTCTATTATTTTCTGTCATTGAGGCAAAATCACTTTCAACTTCTTCCCAATCAAATTTTTTCATGATATTATTACTTGTAGGCAATTATTTAAAATTATAATATTCTAATTTTTGTAACCCTAAATCCAGTGCATGTTATGCGCGCGCATGATTGAATTTTAAGAAGAGCCCTTTGTGGAGACTCAATGGAGAGATTATGAAGATAGATTGTTGGGAAAGGCTACAACTTAACGGTTCTCCTCTCTCAAGAAGGCCTTAGCTTTTTCTCTGTCCCGCTCCTCCTTTGACTTTCCATGTTTCACTCTGGCAAAAAGACGACGCCAAAAAACCTTCCATTTCCGACTTCTCATAAGCTCATCAAAGCTGCATTTCTCCCACCCCTTACCATCATCTTCAACCATTATTTCGCATATACCGCATTCCTTGCAAATGCGGTGCTTACCATCCAAGTATCTCCACTGATGTTTATCTGAGCACCAATCCATTTCCTATCTACCTTTCTCGCGTGTTAAAGACTTGTCTACAGAGTATGTAGCGTTCCTTCCTAAATCACTTACTCTTTTTTTGTTATCCCTTCCAGAGAGTGTTTTTATTTTTCAGAGATGGTATCGCGCGCGTCGCATGTTCAAATGAAAGTAGTCTGAAATGTTTCTCATAAAAGATTTCATGGAACACAGCTTTTCCGTGGAATTCTCAGTCGCTACATTTCAGTTACACCTACCGCCCTGCGTAGGACTACAGAACTTGAGTGCATCCTGTGCACCCGAGAATAGCTTCAAGCGTCTGTCGAAAGCTCTCTCTTCTGGGGTCCTCATAGATTATATGAATACTTCTACGTTGATCTTTCCACTTACGTAGTTTCTGCTGCGCGCCCAAACCAAGGATTCCAGCGAAATCTGTACAGCTGTCACTCATAATTGATCTTACATCCGGTTAGCGGTTAATAAAAGTAATAATGGTAGTTCATATAAGTATGCACGCGCGCAAGGGAAAGTTGGGAAATGTTCCTTCCATAAAGTTTCATGCCCGCGCAGATAGAAACGTTTTTCTTTGTCCAGCGTTTTGTGGACTACTATTCTTCATATAATTGAGGCAGAGCATTGACCTCAAAAGTCGCTATTACCGAGTTTGATGGAGACCCAGCTGGGTCGCTAAAACGAGTTCTCGATCAGATTGGAGGAATAGATGATCTAAACACTACTGAAAGATCGGTTGTTGTCAAAGTTGGAGTTTTCAGTCACTACGCTGGAAACCATACATCTGTAGCATTGGTTGACGCCATTATAAATCGTTTTGATAAGGCTCCAAGGATTTTCCTTGCTGAATCTGACAACTATCAAGGGACTGGTACAGCGAGACTTCAAATCTGGAAGAAACTTTTCACAGAACGGATTGCTCCCTTCAACCTTTCAGACGACCTGGAAACTAAAAGTGTGAGACTTGCTGATCAAGAAATGAATTTGTCACATATACTCTTCAAACCAAACGTCCTAGTTGACACACACATACTGCGTTCCTTTCAAAGGGGAAGTATTCTTAAGAATCTGTTCGGATGCATCCCAACGTCTAAGAAAGCCAAATATCACAAGGTTCTTCCCACACTCCTTGCCGACATCTATGAAACAATAGGTGGAGTGGATCTTGCAGTGCTTGATGGGACCTATTTCTGGCGCGGTGCAGGAAACAACCCTGTACAAGTGAACACCCTGGTAGTGGGAAGAGACGCGGTTGCTGTTGAGACAGTTGGAGCCACGCTTGCCGGCCTAGACCCTCAGAGTATGCCAGTGATACAAGAATTTGTCAAGAGAAGCCTAGGAGAAGGAGACTTGAAAAATATCGAGATCGTAGGAGCCTCTTTTGAACACCTGAGGAAAAAATTCATCTCCGCAGCAAAGACTCAAAAGAAACTGCACGCACAGCGTAAGGGACCCCAAACCTGGGGCGGTCACGCATATCATGCACTCGAAAGCTTGATTCGCGAGGGATTCTTCAAGCAGCCCAACAGGAGAACAATAAACGCCGTCACTGAAGCCCTAGAAGCTAAGGGCCTCTCGACCAAAGGCATGGAGAGTAAGATCGTCAATTCTCTTAATCGAAGAGTAAAAAGGGGAGTATTGAAAAAGGTAAAAACCGCTGACGGGTGGGTTTACTGGGCAGACTAACCTAAATTGAAAATGGGGGAGTTGCGAGGGAAATCAGGCTATATCTCCACTGGCTTCTGGTTCAAGTCCAGCCCACAGCACTGGTTCATAGGTTCTGAGGAAAGACAAACACTTTTCAAACTAACATGATAAGCTATCTTCCCCACACTCCTATCAAGGGAGAATGCTGTTGAAATGTTTCTCCCATGAAGTTTCATGGAAACCTTGCAGTCGCTACATTTAACGCACTCTTGAACGGACTTCCTATTGTATCAATACGCACGCACTAATCTTCATAGTGCCTGTCAATCGATTCATCGTTGTTGTTTTCTACCCTTCGTACTAATCATGGTGTGCTTATGTCTATTTTGTGGCTTTTGCATTTTTCTAAAGATATGCGCGCGCATTTTCGTAGTGTCTGATGTGCTTCGATTTCGAATCGCGTGAGAACTTCGAATTTCATCATCAGCGGAAATGTAAAATGCACGGGCGTTCATATCGATGACTATGACTCTTGAATACTTATACCATGGCAGTCCCAATTATATTGAAGGTAAGGTTGAGCCAAGACAGGGGAAGGACATTAATAATAAACCTGAAAAGAATCTTTTTGGAATCTATGCAACTGACAATTTAGAGATCGCCATAAGTAAAGCTATATTGTCATGCCGAGGAATAAGGGGATTAACATATCTTAATTCGGGAAGAAAGGAACCACCCTATGGTGTTATATTTTCTGGTTGGCCTAAGGCTGAAGACATATATATCTACAAATTGCCTATGATTACTTTTAAACCAGTTTCTAAACATTCATGGATATCTCCTGTTCCAGTTCTGCCAATAGAACTTCAAATAATGCAAGTAAGGGATTTTATTCATCTCGTGAGAAAAGCCACGCTATTGGAAAAAATTTACCTATTTTTTGAATATGGTCCGAGAGTAGCGCTTAGGTATTTGGGCTTTGATAAGTTGTAGGCCAGAACAGTGTTGTATACCTTAGTGGTACGCATAGACCAGATTTGAACTTGGTTTTTCGCCACCTCATGTAATCGGGCACAAATCGTCGAATCCAAACTCCTTGGCGTAGCTTCTCCAAATCCCATCACAGCTAGAATCAAAACTGCACCTGAAGCAATTTTCACCTTTTGCAGAATCGGTATCTAGTTGAATACCATGCGGAACGGACGAATCAAAGTAAAGATCTGGGTCCTTGTCTGACCTATAGTTATCTTTGCGACAGAAAACTGCATATTTTTGATCTTTCAACACGCAAAGCGGAATGTAATATAGGCAAACGTCGAGCCCTGCGGCTACTGCAATGTCAATGCTTTGACGAAGGACAGAGGCACATCTTGAGAGCCTGGGAACGATAGCATGCACAGAAGAGAATACAGCATCGGATACATACATCGAGCTGAGCAGGAAATAATCAGGCTGTGGGAATTTTTCAATAATCAGCCCAACCACTTGAGGCAAATGACTCATATTCACTAGGCACACTAAGGTCTTCAACTCTATTTCTAATGGATACCTATTCTGTTCTTTTATTGAGAACAAATTATTGATTCCCCTGATTGTATCCGCAAAGCTTCCTTTGTGGCATGTTAGAAAGTCGTGAGTCTGCGCGATGTGACTATAAATCGGAATTGCGATACGCCCGACTCCAGTTTCAACAACTGAATAGGCGAAGTTTATATCAGAAAGTTTCAGACCGTTCGAGAAAAGATATACGAATGCTCCTCGGCTTGAAGCGTCTTCCAATATAGAAATTATCTCTGGATGAACGGTTGGCTCACCGCCATTAATGACTACAACATCCCTTGCGCCCACATTCAATTTGTTGAGAATCTTTGAGATCTGAGATGCTTTCATTTCCTTCCTGTGCGCTCTGGTTTGTTTGGATCCAGCAGCACAAAATATGCAGTTATTGTTGCAATTGTAGTTCATGTTGAAATATAGAAGTCTGTCTTGTCTTTTTGACAATCCTAGTTCTTTCATACAATGCTATCCTAAACATTCATATTCTGTTGGGTCTGGCAGCCCTATCTCCTTGAATGCCTCTTTCCTTGCAAGACACTCAACGCATTTGCCGCAATGTTTTTCGATGTTTACGCCACAACTCCAAGTGTCAACATAGGGGACACCTAACCTAGCTCCGATCCTCATTACTGATGACTTATCTTTTCGAAGTAATGGAGTCAGCACCCTAATTCTGCTGCCAATCCACAGGCCTGCCAATTTTTCCATCGTCCTAAAAAAACTGGTGTTAAGAGCAGGATGTGCTCGCACGTTATCGGCATTGATACCAAGAACAATCAAGTCGAAACCGTGTATGAAAGCAAAAGTCGCTGCCATTGTGTACATGCTGACCACGTCTCCAAACAACCTAACATCATTTCGACGAAGGTATGGATCTTGGCTTGATGTGGCATTTTTTAGTGAATCGCTTAGACGTGAGGTTTCTATTATATGCAGGCTAATATCCAGTTTTTTTGCTATAGTCATAGCACTCCTTCTCTCGCTGTTGATTTGCCCCTGCCCGTAGTCAAAATAAAGTGCTTCGATAGAATATCCTTGGCTTTTTAGCCAGAATGCAAGAGTTGTCGAATCTAGTCCGCCGGAAAGAAGAACCAGACATTTTTCGAGGATATTCAATTGATTGTGGCACCTACGATCCGTTCTGCACTATTTCAGAGTCTATTTCCTTGTCTATGTCATTGTGTTCTATGACCCAAAGACATTTGTGCTTCTAGACGCTTGATGCGCCAGTCATATTCTTGTCTTCCGCTCCGCATGTTTTGAACAATCTCTGAGATGATACTATTTTCTTTTTTTCTCAAATAGGAGTTAAGCATCTTCGTCGCGTTACACTCCGATTCAGCGGTTGAATTATCTATTGCTCTGAAACCAGTGCAACTAAAGTTACATATCCGAGCAGCATCGCACAGACAACATTCTTCATAGTATTTCTCGTTTTTTCCATGAAACTTGTGAATTACATTCATGTAAGTTTCTTCACTTACGTCATTAACATTGCCTAGACGGAATTGAGTCGTCATGTTGGAGCAACCGCAGGGATACAAATCGCCTTTCGCATCGCAAAGTATTAGAGTTATTCCGCCACCACAAAATGGATGGTTGCACATCAGCATTTCTTTATATTCTCCTAATCCATGAGGGTAAACATATCTGACTAGTCTTTCTGCCATGTTACCTTCAACAATCTTCCTACCCTTTGTATTTTCAAGATAATCATAGATTTGCTTGTACGCCAAAAAAACTTCATCTGCGCTCAAAGGAGCAAGGTCACGTCCTCTGCCTACGCAATACATAATGTTGAATGCTACCCAAAAAATCCCTTGTGCTTCAAAGAATTCCAAGATCTTAGTTATTCTGTTGTAATTATGTTTGTTAATTGTGCAAATAACGCCACCGAAACAACCGGCTTCTTTCAATTTCAGAATGTTCGTCAATACAACGTCACTTTTCCCTCGCGTGATATCGCTAAGGTGGGGCGGGCCATCTAAGCTCGTTCCAGTCACGATTTGGTATTTTCTTATCAAGTCCAGTTTTTCTTCGTCCAAAAGCGTAAGGTTGCTCTGCATAAGGAAATGCAGTTTCTGCTCATTCTTTGTCGCCTGTTCGTTGGCATATTCGATAACGTTATAAAACCATCTCGCGCTTTGCAGTAAAGCTTCTCCTCCGTAAAAGAGAAGGCCGATGTCTTTTGCACATGTGCTCTCTAAAATGAGGTCGATAAACTTGTGGGCTGTTTGTAAAGATATGAAACGGTCAGTCCGAGTATCCTCCTTGTAGGCTGAGCAATATACACAATCTAGATTACAAACTCTGGTAACTTCAAAATGCAGGTCTTTTATGTTTCGGAATACATTTCCTTTGTATCCCATACCTGTGGTCTCACTAAAAAGCTACAACGTTTTATGGTATTCTCTATATTGTGAGTGGTCTCTCCAACAAGTTCTCCTCAGTCTATCCGGATGGTCTTGCGAAAACCACTCTGAAATCACATCCTCAGCGTCAGGCAAATTTGACTTCGCAACATTCTTTTTTTCCTTTAGTTTGCCCTTTACCTCTAGAACTTTTTCCGAGCCCATATTTGTCACGCTTCAACATTTCTTAATATAATGCTAATCTTTAAATGTCTTTTGTGCGTGCAAAAGAAAAAAGTTTGAAATGTTTCTCATTAAGGAACCATATAGTCCTGGAAATCCAGTCGAAAATGATGTTGAAGAATGGCAGATACTTTTGGCACACTTTTACGCCGAGCAAGCCAACAAACTGTTACGAGAAAGAGAAGAAACCCTGAATCGCCTATGCGCCATCGCTTCGAGAGTTCACAGATTAGGAGGTAAAACAGAGAATCTAAGCTCGCGTTTTCCACGCCTTAGAAAACCATGGTTCAAACACTGATGCGCGCAGAGCATACTGAGTCTATTCATTATCCACGGAAGGTCAACAGTTTTCAGACCAAAGAGAGACACGCTGATTAAGCTACACATGATGCCCCTAAGAAAGGCAAGAACCAAACTCCTCGTTTCCTTCTTCAATGTTCCTTCTGAAGAAAAATGAACTAGTCGGTTTCCAATTCTTTTCGAAGTCTCTCTCTTCCAGCTCTCACATGTCTCCGACTCAGCCCTATGTAACTATCAATGGTCTTGGTTGTCTTCCATCGGAACCAAGCCTTGATCTCAGGAATTGTTGCTTCTGGGTCATCAAGCATACGTGTGCAACGGTTTAGTCTAAAGAAATGTGGATATTTCTTCTCATCGATCCGTTTCACAATACGCCAAGCAGTTGCTTCGCTGAACTGCCAAACACGATCTCCTCTCGGAGTCTTCATGACCTGTTTCTGTACTAAGTCAACGTAGGGCATGTCTACATCAATCTCTAGGGGAGAGCTTGGTTCGCCACGTTTCAGAGGCTCCACCTTGACGAACAGTACACCGTTTTCAACATGGAAGTCCTCACGCTTCCTGTCTAGAGCTCCCATACGTCTAGTGCCAAACCAGTAAAGGAAGGCCAAGAAACTGCGGTGATAGTCACCCTTCTTGAAATTGCCATTTTCCATCATTTCTAGTGTTGAAACATATTTATGAAACCTTAGGGATCGATTATTGCACGGGGTTCCGATGAGCTTTGGAACTGTGGACAAAAAATCGGATATAAGGTTTGTCTTCATTAACTTTGAGGAATATTGGGATGAGAGCAATTCGTATCCTATGGGGATATTGTATATCAGTGCTTGCCTCAAAAGGTGCGGCTTCACTAACGTTGGCTACATAGACCATACTTGTATGCTGAGGAAAATGGCAGAAAAGACTGGTCGGCCTTTTGAATTTTCGCCTCCTGAAACTGCCATAGAACGGATGAGCGAAGAACGGAAGCAAAACCTTGAATGTCTTTTTGATTATCTGAGAGAATTCCAGCCTCACGTTATCCTTTTGGGGCCTGTTACGACATTTTATCTCGTTGAATTGGTGGATCTAATGCGCAGACTGCGAGAGCACTTTCCTGAGCAGCTCATTCTTGCAGGTGGTCCTCATTTTGGAAAAGATGATAGCTTAGATGGAGAGTTGCTGGAGAGATACCCTGAATTGGATGGAGTTGTAGTGGGAGAAGCAGAGGAAACGATAGTAGAAGTCGCTATGCAACTCTACTCAGAAACCTGCAAGAGCAACATCATTCCCTCGCGAGTTACATTCCAAAGCAGGTTAGCGGAGATTCCTGGAATCCTCGTTCGGAACCACAGACTAATTAGCAGAAATCCACCAAAAAGACTAGATGATTTGCCATTTCCAGACATGGAACTGTTGGAAGAACACCTAAAAGATCCTTTGGAGTATATGAATTTCCCGAAATATCGGCTGTCGAAACGAAGAAATCCGACAACTTGGATTTCAAGAGCGATTGTTGAAGCAGATGATGGTAGCTCTGGAAGCCTCGAAGAAGAGGTTCATCATTTTGGCGAGTATGTGAGCAGAGACTATCGCTTTCCCTTCGGGGTAATCGTTGGCAGTCGCGGATGCCCTTACAAATGCAGCTTTTGTTACAGCAGTCCCAAAAGACGTTTGCATTCAGCAAACCGAGTGTTTGATCTGATTGTGGATTTAAACAAAAGGTACGGAATTCGCACATTTGTTTTTTTTGATCCTCTCTTCACCACTTCCTTTCCAAGAGAGAAGAACAGAGTTGAGGAATTATGCAGAATGATTTGCGCTTCAGGTCTGGATGTTAGATACATTATTGACGTCAGAGCGGATATTATCCTGAGACTTCCAGAAGAACTGTTGGCACTGATGATGCGATCTGGGTGTGTCGAGTTCAATTTGGGCTTGGAAAAGGGGTCCAATGAAATGCTGCAGAAGATGATGAAAGGAATTACTGTTAAGGACCATCACGCCGCAATCGCGAGGCTCAGAAGAGTTGCCAAGGGTGTTGAGAAGGAAATAGTTGTTAATGGAACATTTATCTTGGGCGGTCCAGGAGAAACAAAAAAGGATGTTCGAGAGACTCTCACCCACTGCTTGGCATTAGATCTTGATGAAGTCACTTTTTATCCGTTAGTGATTCATCCAGGCACACAGATTTACGGAGAAGCAGTCGAAGAAGGTATTGTGAAAACTGGATTAACCCCATTTTTGAAGACTGAAGAATACCCTTTTTATGCAACAAAGAGTCTTTCACGTTCATTTCTGATCAACATTGAAAAGCTGAGCAGAAAATTGTTCGATGAACGAGAAGAGTTGAAGAGAGCGATGCATGAGGTAGAGCGCCAGTTTCTCCCTGAGAGTGAACGCGACCGCTGTAGTTTTGATATCAAGAGAACTGAAAAGCTGCATAGCCTAATCAAGGCGTTCATTAAAGAAGTTTGCAGTTACTTGGGGAAGCATCCTAAGCAAGGATTATCCAAGAATGCACTGACGAAACCGCCAATTGTGGTCCACGTACAAGAGGTAAACAGAGAAATAGATTCCGTAGAAAAGCAATTGCTTCAAGAATATCCGAGTTACAGATTTCATCGTCATTATGAAGATTATTATCCCGGAACTCTATCTGCGACCTGGAAACGATTTTTGGAACTTTTCAATGAACTTTTTTCAAAGAACAATTCTCTAATGAGTGACTAACAGCACGAAACATTAATGAATCCAAGGGCTATGTAGTTGAAGACGTCTCTCCTCAGAACCGGGGTTACGACATAGAATGCAGGAGAGCAGACGGCATATTGCGAGTAGAAGTTAAGGGCTTGAAGACTATGGTATATCCTTTGATGACGTGGAACGAGCACAGGATGGCCAAGTTCTACAAGGAAAGCTTCGTTCTCTTCGTCGTAAAACTTGAGGAGGATGAATACAGCATGTATGAGATTCCAGATCCTATATCTAATGTTGATATAACAGAAATTGTGAAGCCGGTTTACAGGGTTACCGGCTATGACGCTTTCAAGGTATATTAAGAGGGAAAGTTGTCTGCTACATGTTCCCAAGCCGACGACTTCAGACATAACACTTGAAACATAGCAAGCATGACTATTCAAAAAGGTTTTAAACTACCAACCAAAAAGAAGAACCAGGGATTGTAATGGTCAAATGCCCTAACTGCAAGAAAGAGCTCACCAAACCAAACAAGACATGGGCTTACGGACAGTTCGCAGTTCAGGTTCATTCATGTGACTGTGGCACGAGATTTAGAGAATACACCAAAGATGACAGACACAGCTTTACGTTGAAGTTCCAGAAAGGAAAGGGGTTCATTAAAGTCTAGTGTTGCAGTCAATTGTAGCATTAGTGCAGAGTCAAATTGAATGCAACTTCATAAGAAGCAAATTTGCAGTTCTTCAAAGATTTCACTGCATATCTCAATTGCTCACTTGCACTTTGCGCAACTAATATCCCATAGACTGTATTTTCTTTGGCTAGATTTTCCTTAACCCAACCCAGATATCTGGCAATTTGGCCAGCGACAGAATCAGGTGTATCCTTGGTTCGCTTCAATTCTACAACAAGGAAATCCCCAGTCTTTCTGTTTTGATAGAGAATGTCTATCTGGCCAATCGGGATATTATACAGTTCACCAGTTTTTCCCTCCGCATCCTCATATAGCTTGAAATCACTGTACTCGGTACCCAAAGTTTGTTCAAGAGGCTTCCCAACTATGAATGTTCTCAAGTCTTCCTCCATATGTTCTACAGTAACAACCTCTGGTTGTTCTTTGTCCCATTCGACTATTGCTTCGTAATCTTGACGGGAAACCTCACAGATGTTGAAGCCTAGTCCACCACATTTATTCATATTTGGTGAAAGTTTTCCATCCTCAACCCATCGTCGAACTAAGGAGAGTTCCATCCCTCTTTTCAGTTTACGATGGACCTTGAGACGCAGAACATGATGGTTCCGCTTAAGCTGATTTACTTCATTCGGAGAAATTCTCCCTTCGCTAGCAGCCTTCTCAATCTCTTGTTTAGGCAGATTCTCAAGTCCTGAAACTTCGTAGATAAACAGGATTTGGCGGGGGCCTTGTTCTACATCACCAGTATAATAAGCTATAATACAATCGCCGACTTTCACTTTTCCGAAATCTTGGTCACGTTTTTTAACGTCCCAAGCGTCGTTTCGATAGTATCGATGTTTGATGGCTTCCTCAGCGTATGTTCGATCCCCGAATTTAACAGTATAGTGTTCTGCTGGTTTTCCGCTCTGCTGAACCAAAAAGAATGATTTTTCTTCCATTGTCATCTCCCTCCCATCTATACTGCATCGAGATTGCTCTTATATTTGACGCATTTCTAATGATTTCCAAAGTTTGGTCTAGACCAAAGATCGTGGTTTTGTGTGGTTTTCGGGTTTTTCTGCATTAAACCACCTGGAATTTAGGTGTTTTTTGGCTGGTTGATCTTGGTGTGTTATGTGTCTGCCTAAAAGTTGGCAGCTTCACTACCTATAATGTTGTTTCCGTTGTTACCTAAATAGGCCTCCTCTTTAGGCTCTAGCAGATAGAGCAAGACAACCAGGTTTCCCCCTAAAAGATGGAAGATTAGGACCTAAACCTTTTCCAAGTTTAGGCAGTGAGTTGTGGTTCCAAGTTTTGATGGAAACGTGAAGTTTATTATACGCCCTTAACGAATTTTAGGGTATGAACGAAAAGGAGTATCTGGACACGATCAAGCGTGATCCTTCACTTGCGGAGTATCTTGATTATGTTAGCTCTTCACGGCGTAACAGAGGTTATTGGAGGGCTCGCCGGAGGGATCTGACTAATCCGTCATATGCCCCGGTGAAAGCCAGACTTGTCTTTGCCTTATCCTCCTATAACAGTTTTGGCAGAAAGGGCTTAGTTCCGGGTAGGCTAGTTTTGTGGATATGCTCTAGAACTCGGAGGTAGGAATACAAATCTCTTTTCGTCCCCAAGCACAAAAGACAAAAATAACACACAGTACAAAACTACCAAGTAACCTTGCTGAGTGTGGAAAATGAAGTAGGGTTGCCTTTGCGGGGTTTGCCCTAGCTTGGAAGGGATCCATTGAGAGAATGGGCTCGAACCCCTTTAGGTATAAATCCCCGCGGGCCCGTTAACGGTGAGCAAAAAATGGTCTTTATCAACCCCTATGTCGAGTTTCGCGATGAATGTAAAACTGTGTTAGAAAACACTTTGCACGCGTTGTATCCTGAAATTTCAATTCTTTCGTTTATGCTCCAGACCCCACCAACTAGAGAGTTTGGTGAGTTGGCGTCCACAATAAGTTTTGAACTTGCTAAACAAGTTATGAAGAAGCCAT
>Ga0209636_10003305_pt1 | contig 16435 bp, 15 predicted proteins | sample DeeMarSWOR152_54_FD_187464 | JGI IMG/M metagenome (GOLD analysis project Ga0209636, IMG submission 187464) | Marine sediment microbial communities from White Oak River estuary, North Carolina - WOR-1-52-54 (SPAdes) (version 2) | ecosystem: Environmental > Aquatic > Marine > Intertidal zone >...
AAAAGAGCTTGGTCCTAGAATTGATTTTCATATTCATTCAATCTTCTCCGACGGAATTCTGCTTCCAGCAGCAATTGCAAGGGAAGCTGAAGTCTTGGGGCACTGTGCAATTGCTATAACTGATCACGTGGACGCCTCAAACCTCGAGCAAGTATTAGAAGGCATAACAAAATTTGTAAAATTGCAGGGCAACTCAATTCCTATAAAAGTAATCCCTGGAGTAGAGATATCATACCTTGGGCCGGAGCTGATTGAAGAGTATGCCAAGAAAGCAAGAAAACTTGGTGCAAAATTAATTATTGTACATGGAGAATCTCCTGTTGAGCCAGTAATTCCCGGAACAAATCGTGCTGCCGTAAAATTAAAAGGATTAGTTGATATTTTAGCTCACCCGGGAAATATAACTGAAGAAGATGCAAAAACTGCAGCAGAGAATGGAATCTATTTAGAACTTTCATCTCGAAAAGGGCATAGTGACGGAAACAAACATGTTGCAGATATTGCTAGAAAGGTTGGAGCAAAACTTCTTGTAAATACTGATTCACATAATCCAGAAGACTTTATAACCCAGGAGCAAGCTTTCAGGGTGGCCAAAGCTGCGGGATTGAATGACGAAGAAGCGTTACAAACCATCAAAGATAATGCCGAAGAATTGCTTAGAAGGGCTGAGTAGATAAGAAACTTAAAGTGCATATCAGTATATCAGCACATCAGTTGGCAGAACATCAGTGTACCAGAATATCAGGAATTAAATTTTCTGGTATGCTGATATTCTGGTATCCTACCTACTGATAACCTGATAATCTGATATACTCCACAGTTTTACTTAAACCTTATTTCTGCTGATTTCGCATGCGCATCAAGTCCTTCAACTTCAGCAAGGACCTTAATGTGTTTTAAAACCTCTTTTAGCGCTAGCTTTGTATATCCAATGATACTCTGTTTTTTAACAAAATCATAAACACCAAGTGCCGAAGAAAATCTTGCTCCCCCTCCTGTTGGAAGTACATGATTTGGTCCGGCAAGATAATCGCCCACTACCTCTGGTGAATAGGGACCGAGAAACACTGCTCCAGCATTCTTTACATTCTCAAGCAGTCTCTGGGGAGAAGAAACCATGAGTTCTAAATGCTCGGGAGCAAGCGTATTTACGATGTCAGCTGCCTTCCACATTCCTTCTACAACAAAGATGGCACAATTTTTTTCGAGACATTCTTTAATAACCTTTTTTCTTGAAAGCTTTTTCACTTGTTTTTCAACTTGTTTTTGAACCTTTTTAGCTACATCCTGTGACACTGTTACAAGAAGAGCCCTGGCATTTGGATCATGTTCTGCCTGAGCAAGTAAGTCAGAAGCTATATACTCTGGATTAGCGAGAGCATCAGCAACAATAAGAACGTCACTTGGTCCAGCAAGCTTATCAATTCCAACATCGCCATAAACCTGCTTCTTTGCCAGAGTAACATAGATATTTCCTGGGCCAACAATTTTATCCACTTTTGGAATCGATTCCGTACCATAAGCAAGAGCTGCAACTGCCTGGGCTCCTCCAACTTTATAAATTTCTCCTATATTTACCTCTTTTGCTGCTACAAGGATATAAGGGTTAATCTTCTTTTTCCCTCTCATTGGCGGTGTCACCATAACTATCTCCCTCACCCCTGCAATCTTAGCTGGAATAGCATTCATAATAACAGAAGAAGGATAAGAAACTTCGCCGCCAGGTACATATATTCCGACTCTGTCAATGGGCAATGCCCTCTGACCTAAAACCACATCTCCAGGTTTTGTTTCAAACCATTGCTCAATCTTTTGCTTTTCATGATACGCAGTCACATTCCTTATGGCAAGCTGAAGTGCTTTGAGGAATTCTTTAGCGGTTACATCATAAGCCTCTTCTACCTCCTTTGTTCCAACTTTTACTGTATTAGCGTTCAATAGGACATTGTCGAATTTTTTTGTATATTTAAACAGCGCCTTATCGCCTGTTCTTGCAACCTCAGAAATTATGTTTCGGACAGTAGTTTCTTCAGCTCTTCCAGCGCCAAGGGACGCACCTTTGGAGAGTTTTTCGAGTTCCTTCTCGATGTTACCCTTAGAAACTATCTTAATCATATTATCCTCCTTGGTATAAAGCGTTATGCTTCATGCTTTAAACTAAAATTTTACGCCTATTCTTGACCCTTTCTTAATATGTGATTCATCTGCAAGCACAACAGAACCATCAATTCGGACATCGTCTTCTATTTTCGAGTTATAGCCAATTATACAGTCTTTAAGCTCTACATCATTGCCGATTTCGGTTCCATCAAGAATAATGGAAGAAGCTACAGAGGAATTCCTGCCAATAGTTACATCTCTCCCAATTACTGACATAGAATAAACTTTAGCACCTTCGCTAAAATTGCATCCTCTTCCTATAAACGATGGGCCGTATATCTTAACTTGAGCTCCCATTTTTATTTTGTCTTCTGACCAGACTTCTCCGTTTTTCTTTCCAGGGATATCAAACTTTACTTCCTCCCGAAGTATGGCCCGATGTGCCTGCATGTAATTAGACGGGCTGCCAACATCTAACCAGAAGGCTTTGGACTCAAAACCAAAGACTCTTTCATCCTTCTCCAGAAGCTTTGGGAAAAGCTCGCGTTCAAAAGAATATTCTTGAGCTTGTGGAACATCATCAAAAACACTTGTATCCAGAATATAAATGCCGGCATTGATAGTGCTCCTTGTCATTATCTCCGAACTTGGCTTTTCTATAAAACGCTCTACCCTTCCAGATTTTCCTGTAATAACAAGTCCATAGTTTGTTGGATCTTCGACACTAACAAGCACGATTGTCGCTTTTGCCTGTTTGTCTTTATGGAATTTGATTGCTTTCTTTAAATCTAAATCTGTCAGGATATCACCATTCATAACTATTAATGGATCTGAATCAAAAAGCCCTGCTGCGTTCTTTACTGCTCCGCCTGTCCCAAGAGCTTTTTCTTCAATACAGTAGTGAATTTTATCTCCCGGTTTTTTTTCATGCTCTAGAACCTTCTTAAGCTTAGAAGAAAGATGGTTGACGCATAAAATAAACTCTCCCATGCCATATCTGCGGAGAAATTCAATCTGTCGGAGCACAAGAGGAACGCCGGCAATTGGAAGAATTGCCTTGGGTGTTGTATATGTAAGAGGCCTAAGCCTTGTGCCAAGCCCTCCAGCAATAATTACAGCTTTCATATTGGTTCCTTTTGGTTCCTTCTGTCATCCTCAGTTCCGCCCTGAACGACCTGTCCGGTCAGGAAACGAAGCAAGTCGAAGAGGTGGGACGAAGAATCTTACATAGTTATTCCTACCACATTGTAAGACTCTTCGTCCCCCGATAAATCGGGGGACTCAGAGTGACTGCTCAGCAAGCTTTTTCTTTAGTTTCTCGATTGCAGTTACAGGTGTTGGATCTACTTTATTAAGTATAGCAAGATACGCACTCAAGTAATCTCCAAAGTAGATAAGCGAAATAAGTCTTTCAAGTCTTGACTGCCCTTCCCCCCATACCTCTGTCATGCTTTTTAAAGCTTTCTTAATTATGGCCTTAGTTGCCTCTATTCTCTTTTTCATTCTGGATGTCTCAGAAGCATCTCTAAGAATAACTACAGAAAAATTGTTTTTCTGAGCTTTCAATGCTGAAATGCCGACTATCTCATTGTGATCCAGCTCCGGGAATAAGTTTGTAAATGCTATCATCTTGCTATTTTCATTTAGCTGCGTCCTCCACCTTAGTGCCGCAGCGTCGGTAACAGAAGAAGTGCCATAGATTATGGGAACACTTCCCTTTAAGCTTGCAGCAAGCTTTTTGGCTGAATTGAGCTTTTGAGGGGTATCTTCGGCATAACCTTTTCTCAGATCACAGAGGAGTTTTACTGTCCTTTCAACTTCAATCTTTAAACCTTCAATTAATCCGCTATTCTCAAGAATTATAAGTATTGGTGTAAATAAAAATCCAAGAGCTGCACGCGGCTGTATTCCTGAAGGCACAAGAACAAGAGGATATCCCTTGGCCTCAGCCTCTTCTTTTAATCTGCCGCCGCTCGTAATACAAACTATCTTCAATGCCTTTGCCTCCGCCTCTTTTAAAGCAGCCAGTGTCTCCTCAGTATTACCAGAATAACTTACAGCAAAAAAGAGGACATCTTTTACGCTCTTCGAAATTGTATAATTCCGATTCACATAGATTGGGAAATCCACTCTTTCTTGAAGTGCCGTAGCTAATATATCGCCCCCGATTCCCGAAGCTCCCATTCCGGCAACAATAACACTAGAAATTTTTCCGTTCAGTTTGAGCTCAAGTTTCTCGCCGAGTTTTGCTCCTGCCTCCATCATTTGTGGAAACTCGGCTATCATTTTAAGCATGCCGGCTTTATCGATTTTCTTTATAGTAGACATATCATCGAGGATTTTTTTAGGCATGGGGGCGTCTTCCAATTTCTATATTTGTCAGATTTGGAACTTTTACACCCGAACTCTCTAAATATTCAAAAAGGAATGCAGAGAAACTCCCAACAAGGAGTCCAAGCACCCCAGAGATAACTAAACTGAGTTTAAGTCTTGGCTTGGATGGAGATCGAGGCAATTTAGCTGGATCAAGAACCTCAAAGAATTGGGCTTCACGAGCTTCCTCGATTTTAGATTTTTCGTATTCCTGAAGAAGAAGAGTGTAAAGTGCTTCCTTGACCCTTACATCCCTCAAGAGTCTTGCCAGTATTAGTTCTCTTTCAGAAACCTTAACCTTCATACTTTCGGATTTAAATCTTTGAAGCTTCTCCTCTGCCTGTGCCAGATCTACTTTGGCTTCCACAAGCTGCTCTTTAACAAAGATTCTTGTCTTCTTGGCAATTTGAACATTGCTCTTTTGATTATAATCATCTAAGGCTAAAATAAAATAATTAGACATATCCCGGGATAGTCTAGGACTGCGAGTTTCAACGCTCAATGTCATTATGCCCCTTCCTTGCTTAACTTTGACCATTTTCTGAAGAGCTTTTACAAGGCTAGCCCTGCTCTTGAATCTTGGAAATTCCCTCTCCAAATTTAATCCGTCTATCACCATCTCCGCTATGGTCTCACTCTCTAGTATATCCTTAAAATTTGTTGACCTCTCTACAAGTGACGATTTTAAATCAAGGGGCATTCTAATCGGAATCTCAGAGGCTATAGATGAAAGCAAAGAAACAGACTTTGATTCTGCTGGAAGAAGAATTGTGGTCGATGCCTTATACCAAGGGGGAACTATTGAACAAACAGCGGCGGTAGAGATGAGACAAAACGTCGCTATAAGTACAACAATACCTCTTCTTTTCCATATAACTTTTAAATAATCTAGAATATTGATTTCCTCATTCATGGCTATTCCCCGGGCGATGTTGGAACGTATGTCTTTCTCGGCTGACCCGTAAGATCAAGATATGCGTCTCTTGTATCTCTCGGTACTGTCAAGGTATCACGAACAAGCTTGAAAGTGCCCAATATATCTGCCCAATTAGCATAAAAACTTTGAGGAACAAATATTATGTCACCTGCAGCAATACCGACTTCTTTCCCATTTTTGCCACCGATTATTTCATTAATATTTGCTTTGATAACTTCTTCTCCTCGGATTATACCGACCTCATTAACTGCTCTTTTAGTGGGGCCTCCTGCCATACTGATATAATTTATGAGTTTTGACCCATCTACATACTCATAAGCCCCAGGATTTAAGACTTCGCCAAGAACATACACCATGTTTGCGTGTGATGAAACTATAACAACATCGCCCTCTTTTAAGGCCAAATTCTGAGACAGATCCTCTTCAAGCTCAATCTTTTGTAAATTAACTTTCAAAACTTCTTCTTTTTCAAGAGACTTTCTTATTATTTTGACGTTTCCTTTGTTAGCATAACGAGTAAAACCTTGAGCTAGATTTATGTAATTCATTATTCTTGTTTCATCCGGGTTTCCATCAGGAACAGAATAAAGCCCTGGTTTCATCACCTGACCGAGGACATAAACGTTTACCGGCTTAGGTTCCCTTAAAAGAACAACGACTTGAGCATCAGGAGCAAACCCCTTTAGTTTCTTTTTTAAATAGTTCTCAAGCTCTGTAACTTTCATGCCTCCGACCTTAACAACACCAATCAAAGGCACATAAATCCTGCCATCTCGAGACACAGCAACGCTATGAGTTTCTGTACCTGAAATTTGTACACCAGGAGCTGCCGAAACGGGGTTAACTACAAGGATATCAGAATCTTTGGAGCTCCATGCACGGATTTCGATTACGTCGCCCGGACCTAAAACATACGAATCCATATATTCCGCAGAGGTAGTAGGAGCTACAAAGATAAAAACAAATATGATAAAAATAAGGGTTATCTTTTTCATGGTTTCTCAAGCTTTGATTACTTTACAACCTCAGATGCAAAAACAAACTTTATCCCCGATGCCTCATACTCCGGCATCTTTCTTTTTAAAATATCAAGAGTTGTTTTCCTTGTAATATGACCAATGCCGATAGCTTTCCCTCGTCTTTTAGCCCGGGTTACAAGCTCTGCAAGCCTCTCCTCAACAACATCGGAGGATGTATCAACATCAAGAAATATGTAATTCTCCGAACACTTAAGTCCCATATCCTTGGCTACATCATATGCAATCGATGTGCGTGAAGTTCTGCTATCAATAAAATAAAGTCCTTTCTCTTTTGCTACTTCAAGCACTGCCTGCATAACTCTTTTTACCTGCGTTGCCTTTGAACCCATATGGTTATTGATTCCAACTGCTCCAGGCACGTCTTTTAAACTGTTTTTAACAATTTCCTTTATCTTGCTATCTTGCATTTCCGCAAGAATCATGCTGCCATCGACTCTAACATATTTTCCATTCTCCGGCTCCATCGGCAGGTGGAGCATAACTTCTTTACCGCTGTCTCTGACTTTTCTAGCGACCAACGCTGAACTTGGTAGGCCAGGAAGAATACTTATTGTCAAAGAACTTCTAATAGAAAGTGCATCATCTAAACCTATGGTATCGTCCCCAGCATCATCAAGGATAATAGCTACTCTTGCCTTTGGAACTTCCTCAAGAACAGCTATTTTAGCTTCTTCCTCAGCCTCAACCTTAACCTTAACCTCATCCTTATCCTCATCTATACTAATCTTTCGACTCTGAAAATCATGTAATGTAAATAAAATGGCATAACCTAAAACAACAAAAACAAGAACGAAAAGCAGAATGCCAAGATAGAAATTAAATCTCTTCTTTGTCTTCCTCCATGATTTAAGCTCTCCAAAAGAAGGAAACTTGAGCCTTAACCCTTTTAACCTCCATCTTCGTCGCAAAGTCTGCCTCGCTTGATTTTACTAAAAGCCATGCTATTTCCAAAACCTTAAGCTCTCTGTTACCTTTTCTTTACTTATTTTCTCTTTTAAAACCTCAATGGCTTTATTAAGCTGAATATCCTCTTCTTTCTCTTTTTCTTCTTCGGCTTCAACTTCGACTTCTTCAGTTGGCACCTCAACCAATATATCAGGAAATATCCCTTTTTTGTTTATATCTAAACCGTTTGGAGTTAAATACTTTGCCACAGTAATAAGTACTGCTGAACCATCATCGAGTTGTCTCACATTTTGCACTGAGGCTTTCCCAAAGGAATGCGTGCCAACAAGAGTAGCTATACCATTATCACGAAGCGCTCCAGCAAGAATTTCAGAAGCACTTGCTGATGCCTCGTTAATAAGCATAACCATAGGTTTTTCCCATATGGTGCCACGGGATGCTGTAATCGACTCTCGTTCTCCCATTCTGTCTACAGTATAAACTATGACTCCCTTATCCATGAACATATCAGCAATCACTATGGCATTCTCAAGCAGTCCCCCGCCATTGCCTCTCACGTCCAAAATCAAACCTTTTGCGTCATTTTTCTTGATATCCGAAAGAGCCTGTTTCATCTCATCCGCTGCTTTCTCTTTTTCAAAAGTGTTAAGTTTAATATAGCCCATCTTTCCTTCAAGCATTTCGGTCTTGACGCTTTTTATCTTTATCACCTGCCGCACAATAGGATATTCTTTGTCCTTTTTTGCCTTTCCCCTTATTATTCCTAGAACTACAGTTGTTCCCTCCGGGCCTCTAATAAGACTTACTGCTTCCTCAAGAGACATATCCTTTGTAGATTTGCCATCAATTGAAACAATTTTGTCTTTTGCTTTTAGACCGGCTCTTGAAGCTGGGGTATCATCAATGGGAGAAATAACAACTAATTGTTTATCTTTCATTCCTATATATATACCAACGCCACTATAAGAGCCAGCCATGCGTATCCTCATCTCTTTATATGATTTTGGCTCCATAAAATGTGTGTATGGATCGTCAAGTGAATCAAGAAGGCCACGGATAGCTCCATAGATCAACTTTGTGTTATCAAGATCGCTCTCAATATAATCGTTCCTGACAATATCAAGCACCTGGAGGAATATCTCGAGTTTGCTCTCAAGCTCATCTTGAGCCTTTACCTTTTCGATCCCCATACCAAGGATAAACAAAGCTACGGAGATGCTTAAGACCAAAACAGCAATGATTATAAATCTGGTACGCATTTTAAACTTATGCATATGGGTTCTCCTTTATTATGAACCAAGCCATCCCATTGGATTTACTGGTTTTCCCCTAAGTCTTACCTCAAAATGAAGGTGGGGACCGGTCGAGTATCCACTGCTTCCTATGAGTCCTATTACCTGACCTTTACCTATTACCTGACCGCTTCGTACATAGAGTCTTGACAGGTGACCATAGACAGTTGTAATCGATCGCCCATGATTTATGACTACTGACTTGCCAAATCCATCCCACCATCCAGAAAAGATGACTTCACCAGAATCAGCAGCTCGAACAGGTACTCCATAAGGAGCTGCAATATCTATGCCTGTATGAAAATGAGTCCCTCCCCACAGAGGGTGCCTGCGATAGCCAAAACCTGAAACAAGTCTGCCCCGAGCCGGCCAAGCCATTCTGCCAGTGCTTTTTGGTTCTTTCCTTGCCTTAGCAACTGACTTATTTATCAGTCTTTCGAGCTCTTTGGAGCTTTGCTCCATTTCCCGAACCCGACGTTCATATTCTTCTCTTCGTTTCTTCAGCGCCTCGTACGTTTTTCGCTTGAGAGAAGCTTGAACACTTATATCCTTTTTTTTAGTTTCTACAACTTTAGCGTATTTTTCAATTTCTTTTGTCTTTGACTCTAGCTCTGCCTTGGCTTTGGTGCTTTGCCCTATTAAATCTTTTATGTCCTTAATTAAATCTATATCCGAAGCTATAGCCTTTTCAAAATAATAAGACTTATTTATAAAATCTGCCATAGATCTTGAGGCAAAGAGAATTTCTAAATAGTTTATCCTTCCGCTTTTGTATGCCTCAACAATCTTTTGCCTTAGCTCGTCTCCCTTTTGTTCAAGCTTTTGCTCTGCAGTTTTAAGTTCTAGATTAATGTTCTTTATACGCTTTTTATTCTGAGCTATCCTCGATTTTGCGTAATTGAGCTCATCCAAGGTAGCATTTAGCCTTCTATTAATTAAATATAAATTACTTAGTGCCTGTTGTTCTTTCTTTTTTGTTAATCCTAATTTCTGCTTTTCTTCTTCAAGTTTTACCTTTATCTCTTCGAGTTTCTCCTGCTCAAAGACTGCCTCAGTTCTTGAAGGTAAAAGAACAAACAGGACAACAGCGGTGAGAATGATAGGTGCTACCTTTTTAAACCATATATATTCTTTATGGCCATGCCTTGAGGTCATCATTCCACACCAAAATATATTCTAATCAAGAAAGGAACAAAACCGCATATTATCATAAATTTGGGATTTTTTCAACAAATTTGGCTTTAGGACAAAAAGTGTGCTTACAAAATATACAAGACAATCAGAAATTTAGCTCTCTCATCTTGAAAAATTTGTCACTAATTCTCACAAATTTTCGTCGCTCGCTAACAACTCAAATATCTATCACTTAATAGAATTTGTGTTATTTGAGAAGGGCCAATTAGTGAGAATTTGAGTTTTTCTGTTATCGAGATACATTCTTTGATTCAACCTATAATCGGTTTAATTTAGAAGCATACTTTTTGTCACATAGTCAAAATTTTTGGCTCGCACTTTAATAAAAAAGCCTTTTCTTCCTCTTCAATTTGTGATAACTCAGAGCAAATCTGTGCGCCTCATCACGGATCCTCTGGAGAAGCTTGAGGGCTTTTGAATCTCTGGGAATTTTAATTGGCTCTGACTTTGATGGAATATAAACATCCTCAAATTTCTTTGCCAAGGATATAACACGTATGCGAGGAATATTAGACTCCCTAAGTCCCTTATATCCAGCTCTAACCTGCCCAATACCGCCATCAACAAGCACTAGATCAGGAAGCCCGAGTTCGCCTTTAAGGCTTCCTGAATATCGCCTCTTGACGACCTCATAGAGGGCAGCAACATCATTGGGCTTGCTAACCCCTCTAACTTTAAACCTTCTATAATCACGTTTATAAGGCATCCCCCCAACAAAAGCAACCATAGAACCAACTATATCAGTGCCATAAATATTGGAGATATCAAATGCTTCAATTCGAACTGGAAGGATGCTCAATTTTAATTTTTGCTTTAAATCTTCAAGGGCATCTAGGTCTCCTTCGGCCTGAGCAAGTATTTTCCTTTCAAGAAGCAGCCTGCTGTTTTCTTTTGCCATTTTAATAAGAGCTGCCTTCTTACCTGCCTTGAGTTTTACCTTTTTCCCCGCTCTCCGCTTAAGCATGTTCTCGATCAATCGGGGATCTAAAACCTCCTTCTCAAGCAGTATCTCTCCTGGAATAAATGCAGCATCTGTATAGTACTGGCTAATGGCTTCTGTCATAAGCTCTTCATCGGAAGCGCCAGAGGTCTCCTGCGGATAGAAGAAATCCCGACCAACAAGTTTTCCTAGTCTCACCTGAAAAACCGTAGCACAGGCCTTTTCGCCTATTCTAGAAATCGCAACTACATCTCTGTCTTTTAAATCAGGTGAAACAACCCTTTGCCCTTTTGCCATTTTCTCAAGCTTCCTCAATCTGTCACGTAAAACTCGAGCCCTCTCGAAATCTAAATCCTGTGAAGCTTTTCCCATTTCGAGTTTTAACTTTTCAATTGTGTCATCAAGCTTTCCTTCAAGAAGTGCTGCAATGCCTTTACACATGTCCATATAAGTCTTTCTTGAAATCGGCTCAAGGCATGGTCCAATACACTTTCCAATATAATAGTACATACATGGCTGTTTTCTTTTTTTAAGCGGGGTCTCCTTACACCAGCGGATTGGAAAAAGCCTTTTCACAAGCTTAATCGTCTCTCTAGCCATTCCACCACTCATAGGTCCAAAGTATTTGGCGCCATCTTGTGTTGTCCGCCTTACTATGATGAGCCTTGGCCATTCTTCATTTACAGTAAGCTTTAGATAGGGATACTGTTTGTCATCGCGAAGGATTATGTTATATCGCGGTCTATATTTTTTAATCAGATTGCTCTCTAACATTAAAGCTTCAAGTTCAGAGGATGTAACTATATACTCTATGTCCTTAAGATTTTGAAGGATTATCTCAGTTTTACGAGAATCTGGTGGTTTTGAAAAATAGGAGGGAACCCTCTTTTTAAGAGACTTCGCCTTGCCAACGTAGATAACCCTACCACCTTCTCCTTTGAAGATGTATACTCCCGGCTTCTCTGGAATATATTTGAGTTTGGATTTAAGGTCTTTCACTATGGATAAATTATAGCATAGTTGAAGCTAGACGATGATAAATACTAGAGGTTTTACTTTTATGGATAATTTCTGCAATAAACATGGAAGTACATCAGATTATCAGAATATCAGTGGGCAGGATATCAGAAAATCAGCATATCAGAAAATACTTCCCCTGATATTCTGATGTGCTGATACTCTACCTGCTGATGCGCTGATATACTTATATGCTCATGAGAGTATAGAAAATGAGGGGTTTTTGACGATTTTGCTTAATGATTCTACTTAACCTCTGCCTCCACCTTTACCTTTACTCTTGCCACCACTTCTGGGTGGAGTCTTACAGTAACTTCATGTTCTCCAACGGTCTTAATTGGTTCTTCAAGTTCGATATTCTTCTTATCTACATCAATGCTTGTCAGTTCTCTTATTGAATCAGAAACATTCTGGGATGTAACTGTACCAAATAACTTACCGCTTTCTCCTGCTTCAACCTGTATAGGAATTTCTTGAGATTCTAGCTTTTTCTTAATTTCTTCCTTGGCAGTTTTCTCTTTGGCGAGCTCCTCTTCGAGTCTTTTAAATTTTCTCTCAAGTTCCTTTAATGCCTCCGGAGTAGCGGGGATGGCGAGACGCCTTGGCAGAAGAAAATTCCTAGCATAGCCAGGGGCTACATTCACAACTGTATTTGCTTGACCCACCTTTGGCACATCTTTAATTAAGATAATCTTCATATTAGTCCACAGTATATGGAACAAGACTAAGTTCTCTAGCTTTTTTGACTGCCCTAGCGACAACACGCTGATGTTTTGCACAGCAGCCAGAAGAGCGCCTCGACATAATCTTGCCTCTATCGGTAATGAATCTTCTTAAAAAATCTACATTCTTATAATCAAGATAAACCTTTTCGACACAAAAAATACAAGGTCTCCTTTTTCTTCGTTTAAATTGTTTAAACTCTCTCTTTTTCTCTTTTGCCATTTTTTTATTTCCTTTCTCTATTGATTACAGTGATTTAGCCCCACCACCTCCCCTTCCCATACCCTGATTACAGCGATTCTCTCACCTTTAGACTAAGAATCACTGTAATCATTGCATTCATCACTGTAATCATGTATTTAGAAGGGAACCTCGCCCTGCGGAGAAGCTCCGACGTCTTCCTTATTAATCTCTAAAGTCTCTCCTGCCGATGTTTTTTCTGTCCCGGTAGTTACTGCATTATCTTTCCGTCTTCCGAGCATCTGCATATTATCAGCAATGACTTCTGCTATAGTTCTCTTAACACCATTCTTTTCAAATGTCCTGACCTGGAGTCTTCCTTCAACAGCTACTGATCTTCCTTTTTTTAAGAATTCGCCACAGATTTCGGCAAGCCTTCTCCAGGCAACAACATTTATAAAATCAGTATCATCCGCCCCAGATTTCCCTGAATTTTCGGTTCCGGATTTTTTAGGTCTTGACCTTCCGACTGCAATAGTAAACCTAACCACAGGAATCCCACCCGGAGTATAACGCAGATCCGGATCTCTGGTTAGGTTCCCGATTAAGAAGACTTTGTTGTACATCTATTTCCCTCTAAAACGGTAAATCATCCTCTGGTTCTGGAACTTCCTCTTCGTCTAAAACTTGTTCATCTGAAGAGGCTGGCTCAGCAGCAGGAACAGCCGTCTCTTTTGAAAGTCTCTCAAGCATTTGCATGTTTCTAGCAACGACTTCTGTCACCCATTTTCTTTGCCCGGTGTCATCATTAAATGATCTAACCTGAATCCTTCCTTCAACAAGAACAAGGCTCCCTTTCCTTAAATACTGGCCACATATCTCGGCAAGTCTTCTCCATGTTACGATATTGATAAAATCAGTTGCTTGAGGGGCACCTTCCCTTTGAAATCGACTGACAGCTAGCCTGAATTTCGTCATCGGCGTACCATCCACGGTATATCTTGCCTCAGGATCTGCCGTGAGTCTTCCAATTAAAATTATCCGATTGAGATTTGCCATAATTATTCTTTAGATTCTGTCTCTTTCTTTATGAACATTGACGGCTCAATCTCGACCTTTCCCCCTTCTTGAGTTTCAGCTGCAGCGAGTAATGCCTCAGGCGCAGATTTGGCAATCATGTAACGAATAACATCCTCGGTAACCTTTAAATAACTCCCGAGCTCAAGCGGGATATTGCCTTTACCCTTGAAATTTATAAGAACAAAGAATCCATCTTTTATATTTTTTGCTTTCTTAAAATTAAAAGCAAGTTTCTTTATTCCCCACTTTTTTATTCCTTCAACCTCTCCGCCGTTCCCTTTTATTTTATCTTCGAGCTTTTTCAAGATAGCATCAATGCGTTCATCCTTTGATTCTGGATGGAAGACACATATTGCTTCGTATGATCTCACAAAATTGCCTCCTTCTTCTACAATTAAATTTGAACGAAAAGATAGTATATCATACAAATAAAAAGTTAGCAAGGGAAACTTAAGTGAAAGTTATACGTTAAACCTAAAGTAAGCCACATCCCCATCCTTAACCTCATAACTCTTACCTTCAGTTCGTACAATACCTAATTCCTTTGCCTTTGAATGCGAGGAAGCGCGAACAAGGTCGTCATAGTGGATTATCTCGGCAGATATAAAGCCTTTCTCCATATCGGAGTGGATTTTGCCTGCTGCTTGAGGGGCAAGCGTGCCTCTCTTGACCGTCCACGCGCGAGCTTCTTTTTCGTTAGCTGTGAAAAAAGTTATGAGGTCGAGCGTTTCATAACCTGCTCGTATCATTTTTGAAAGTCCGGACTCGGTTATTCCAGCTTCTTTTTTGTATTCCTCTGCCTCAGCTTCAGGGAGTTCGCCAAGTTCTGACTCCAGCTTGCCGCAGATTGCAACTGCCCTAGCGCCTTCTTTTTTAGCCAAATCAAATAGAACTTTAACCGTTGGATCATCCGGAGTTGCAAGTTCTGCTTCATCTACATTAGCAATATATAGAATCGGCTTTGCTGTTAACAGGTTAAGTCCTTCAATTAAGTTTTTCTCCTCATCGGAAAGTCTCAAGGTTCTTAGGGGATTTCCAGCATTCAAGTGAGTTTCGACTTTTTCCAGAATTTCCTTCTCCCTTAATGCCTTTTTGTCACCTGTCTTTGTTTGACTTTTAACCGCGCTCAATTTTTTACTTACTGTTCCAAGATCCGCGAGCGCAAGTTCGGTATGAATCGTCTCAATATCTCTTTTTGGATCAACAGAACCGTCAACATGGGCGATGTTTGGATCAGCAAAACAGCGGACAACGTGTGTTATGGCATCGACTTCCCTTATGTAGCTCAAAAACTTATTGCCTAATCCCTCGCCTTTATGAGAACCCTTTACAAGCCCTGCTATATCTACAAACTCGATAATTGTGGGGATGGCTTTAGGAGATTTCATAAGCTCTGCAACTCTCGCAACACGTGGATCTGGAACGGGAACAATGCCGACATTCTTATCCTTTGTGCAGAAGGGATAGTTTGAGACCTCTGCTTTGGCTTTGGACAAAGCATTAAAGATTGTTGATTTGCCTACGTTTGGAAGGCCGACTATTCCTAAGGAAAAACCCATTTTCTACCTCGCGGCAATTATAGCATTCGGAGAAATCTTTGTCTTCTTGGTGTATTTAGATAGATGGTCTACAAATCTTAAAAGTATAAAAAGAGGTAAAGGAGGTAAAAGCGTATTAAAAGTGATAAAAATGGGATAAGCGAAAAAGGCTATAAAAGTGGGATAAGTATATTAGTTTTTCTCCTTTTTAGCCTTTTCCCGCTTATTTAGCCTTTTGCCTCCTTTTTAGCCCTTTCCCTCTTTTCCCTCCTTTTGTGTTTATATTACTGAGTTAAGAGGTGTAGACCCCCACCAGAGACGGAACAGGCATGCTTGCCCTAAAGATTTATTCTTTAGGGCGCCTTATCTTTTTAAGCATTTTTCATATATTCTGAAATTTTGACAAAAGACTAACGATATACAAACAGAGGAAAATAAAATGTCAGAATACACTGTAACTCCATATCAAGTTGCTGCTAAACAAAGTCCGGAACCTAAGATTCCCCGGGTTCCGGGTGCTTCGGATCTTAAGGCCAACCAAGAACTTAGAAGAAAAACTGATGAAGCCATTAAAAAATTTAAAAAGAATTTAATGCAAGTCAAAAATAAAAAGGGAGAGGATAAATATAATGAATTACTTGCTATTTCTCTCTTTGTCTTTGCCATGGCACCAGAGAAAAAACAATCTTCAAAGATAGAATTTTCAAAGGATACTGAAGAAAAATTAAAAGCAGACGGGCTGGGTATGGTAGCTGATTATATTAAAAAGAATGGGGGATTAGATTTAGGAAGGTATAGAGAAGAACATAAAATTATCTGTTTCATATTTGAAATGGCAGATCTTAAAACAGAACAATTAGCAGAATATTATTCCAATTTAGGTGTTACCCATGCTAAAAAAGGCAACTTTCTCCAAGCTATCATAGCATACAAAAAGGCCATCGAAATCAATCCTGATTTTGCTGAGGCATATTCTAATTTAGGAATTTCTTATGCTAAAAAAGGTTACTTTGACCAAGCTATCGTAGCATGCAAAAAGGCCATCGAAATCAATCCTAAGTCTGCTGAGGCATATTGTAATTTAGGGTTTGTCTATGCTGAAAAAGGTAACTTTC
>Ga0209636_10003306_pt1 | contig 16431 bp, 19 predicted proteins | sample DeeMarSWOR152_54_FD_187464 | JGI IMG/M metagenome (GOLD analysis project Ga0209636, IMG submission 187464) | Marine sediment microbial communities from White Oak River estuary, North Carolina - WOR-1-52-54 (SPAdes) (version 2) | ecosystem: Environmental > Aquatic > Marine > Intertidal zone >...
GTCTACGGCCGCAGGGAATTTGAGCTTGGGTTCAGCTTCAGCTGGTAAATGAGGAACAGATTAGGATTGGCTCCCTGGGCGGTGTTCTCAGGGGGGTCTTTATTTTAGCCTATTCGGTGTGGGTAACCTATCGAGAGATGCTCCCGTGCAGGCAAGCTCGGCTTCGGGTTCACCCGCTTGAAATACAGGACCTCTTGACTATTAGGAAGCCAGGAAACTAGGAAAAGATTTAGCTTCCTGACATATTACCTTCTTTACCTCTGGGGTTGGCTTTGCGAAGTTCAAAAGCAATTTTTGCTCTGCTCCAATTGCCCTAGAGATACGACTTCGCAATGGTAAAATGGACATCTTCCAGGTTCTTGATCGCCGGGCTTCTCATGGCTTCTTGGCTTCCTTATAACAAAATTGCAGGTAAGCTCAGCTTTGGGTTACCCACTTGAAACAGCGAGGAGCCACTTTCATGATGCGAAACACTGCTTGTAAGGGCAATGAGAACATGGCCTCAGCTACATCAGCGCTCATTTGACTTTGGCGGTCAGAACGCGACGCTTCTCTTCCGCAAAGCGCAATAACGATCTAAAACTGCTGGATGAAGCGCAGGTCGTTGGTGAGGAAGGTGCGGATGTCGGAGATGCCGTAGCGAAGCATGGCCATGCGCTCGATTCCGAGTCCGAAGGCGAAACCGCTCACCTGTTCCGGGTCGTATCCTACCTCCGCCAGGACAATTGGATCGACCATCCCTGCCCCCATTATTTCAAGCCACTCCGAGGAATCCGGTGCGCGCATGTGGACCTGAACGGATGGTTCAGTAAACGGGAAGAAGTCACCCGACAGGCGCATCTCGTACGCCGCTCCGAAAAACTCGTGCACGAATAGCTCGATCACATACTTCAGGTTGGCAAGGGAGAGCCCCTCCTCTACCCACAACAGTTCCACTTGGTGAAAGACGGGCGAGTGGGTGGCATCCTGGGTGTCGCGCCGGTAGCAGCGGCCGGGACAGATGATTCGCACCGGTGGCGCGGTCTCCTCCATCACTCGGATTTGCACTGGCGAAGTGTGGGGCCGTAGTAGGTGCGACTCGTCGATGTAAAACGAATCCCACTCTTCGCGTGCAGGGTGGTCAGCGGGGATGTTCAGCGCGTCGAAGTTGTGATACTCGGTCTCGATCTCTGGGCCGGTGGCAACATCGAATCCCATGCGCAGGAAGATCGATTCGATCTCTTGTTGGACTAAAGTGAGAAGGTGCAGATGCCCGAGCGGGTGGTAGACTCCCGGAAGGGTTAGGTCGACCTTCTCTTGCGTAATCCTTTTCTCTAAGGTTGCCTGCTCAAGCTCGCTGTGACGTGCGGCAAAGGCAGCGGCGGCTCGTTCCTTTAGGGCGTTCAACGATTTACCAGCTTCGGCCCGCTCTTTCGGCTCGAGCTTCCCGAGGGCCTTGAACAGCTGCGCAATGCGCCCTTTTCGGCCGAGGAACTCCACTCGAAACGTCTCCAGCGCCTGTCGATCTGTCAGCGCTCGAAGGCGTTCCTCAAGATCGGCCTCCACAAGGGGGAGATGCTTTTTCAAGTCATCCGTTTGTGCCATCAGAACGTGATTATAGATTCACTATTGGACATTGACAAGATCTGCTCACCGCGGATAGTATTTTTTTCGAGGAGGCAGTAAGGCATACAAAGTTTTCAAGAATGATTGTTGTAGCCCAATTGCTTTAGTGAAGGAGAAAGACAATCGATTACGATAGTCGTTGTTGTACATTGCTTAGCGACCTCGATGCCGGCGCGTTCCTCATCGTTAATCTGGAAGGCTCAGACCTAGTGAGCCAGCGATACCTTACCGGATTCACTGGTGAGGGAGCGCTCCTCTTGTCGGAGAGGGGATCCTTGCTGCTAACCGACTCTCGCTACACCGAGCAGGCAAGACGCGAGGTTCCAGGGCTTGCGCTCAAAGAAGTGAAAGGAAAATACGTGGCAGCGGTGGCCACGGCGATCAACGAGCTTAGAGTAAGCCGAGTCGCGTTCGCGGCCAAGCGAATGAGTCACTACTGGGTACAGCGGCTAGACGAGCAGGCCGGCGCGGAGATGATCGCCCTGGATGATCCGGTGGGGGGTCTGCGACGAGTGAAGCATCCCGAAGAGATGGAGCGCATTCGTAGGGCAACCAAGCTCGCAGAGGCTGCACTCACCGAGTTGTTGCCCAAGATCGAGGCGGGGCAAAGCGAACAAGAACTCGCCCTGGAGCTGGAGCTGATTATGCGAAGGAACGGAGCAGAGAAGGCCGCTTTTGACCTGATCGTTGCTAGCGGAGAGAACAGCGCGCATCCTCACCACCGGCCCCAAAAGCGGAGATTGCAGAAGGGAGATCTGCTCCTGTTTGATATCGGGGCACAGGTTGATGGATACTGTTGTGACCTGACGCGCGTCTTTGCGGTGGGCGAGGTGCCAGTACGTACGCTGGAGATTTACGACCTTGTTCTTCGTGCCAACCGGGCCGGAGTGGCGGCGGTGAAAGCCGGTGCAAGCGGTAAGGCAGTTGATGCTGTCGCTAGGCAGGTCATCGACGAGGGGGGTCACAAGGAACACTTTGGTCACGGAGTTGGCCATGGTGTGGGCTTAGAGGTACACGAAGCCCCAAGCCTGTCTTCAGTGAGTGAGGATACGTTGGAGACTGGGATGGTGGTCACCGTGGAGCCGGGTGTCTATCTTCCTGGGTTCGGTGGAACCAGGATCGAGGATCTCGTTGTGGTGACCAAGGACGGCTGTGAGGTATTGACGAGCTTTCCGCGTGACCGGCTGACCGAAGTGGGGTGATCGTATGAAAAAGCCAGAAGGCAAGATCATAAGGCTGCTCCTGGTGGGAGCGAGTGTCATTCTTGTTAGTGGTTGTGCGATCTTCATCTCTGGGCCGGTGGCGCGCTTTGAGGTCACTCCGGTGGTGATCTACGCTGGGGAGAAGGTGACCTTCGATGGGGCGTTCTCAACCAGTGGGCACTCGATCGTCTCCTATACCTGGGAGTTTGGGGACGGGGAAGCTACTTCCGGTCAGCAAGCAACCCACACCTACGCCGAGCCGGGCCGCTACGGGGTAACGCTGGAGGTAAAAGACACCACCGGAAGCACTGCCCGGGTGAGCGAAGAGATCGTCGTCTACCTTCAAAGCGGAACCGAGGTCTTCTTTGAGGATTTCTCGAGTGGGACCCAAGCGCTTCCGCGATGGGTTCTTGACCCAACCTGGGCGAGCACGCAGGAGGGCACGATCGAAAACCTCGGCGGTGCCCACGGGTTTGTCCTTCATATCAAGAGCGGAATCGATCGTTGGCACCGCCGCACCGTCACGGTGAAAGTGCCTCCGCTGCGCACCGGGCAGCAACTTGCCTTCTCGTGCAAAGCGATGACAGCCCACACCCAGGACGCCCACACTTTTTTCATCTTCCCGGCACGGAAATCGCTCGACTCGCTCGCCGAATCGCTGCCGTACTTCGTCTACACCAGTGAGGGCGGCGGCTCGTTTGTCCGCGAGCCAGATCTCCATGGCGGAGAGGTCGGGCATCTGGTCTCATTTATGCCCGGTGTCTACGTGTGGACCACTTACACGTTTGCCTTCTCACCAGGGGAGTACCTTTTCACGGTGAATGAGGTTCCCTACGCTTCGGGAGTGATTCCCGAAGCGCTTGCAGAGGGGGGCGAGTGGTTGATCCTCTTGGGCGATGAGTCCCACGACGAAGCGTGCAACGTCTACTTCGACGATATTCGGATGTGGATCGAGGAGTGAGAAGGAGCTGTCCGGGTCTGGGCAAACCTGTGTTTCGCTTGCGGGATGATATTGCCGCTACCTGTTTCTTACACCCGGTGCTAAAACCCAGCACTTGTCTCTTAGGCGCCGGATTGTTCTTTGGAAGAGCATTTTGGACAAAACGCTTCTACGCACCGTCGGCGGGCTTTTCGGGAAACTCCCCTTCCTTCCTTAGCTAGTTGTTTTTTGCAGTGATCGATTAGGACGGATAGCCTTGTTTATATAAGAATCGTCAGGATCATATAGGGCAAAAGGGGGAGCGGATGGTTCTCGGCCTTGTTGTGCTTATCGCAGTGTGGTTGGCGTTGGTGCGAAGCGTCGATCTCACTCAGCTTGCCATCGGCGTATTGGTTGCAGGAGGTATTGTCCTCCTGCAGCGACGTCTCTTCCCGGTCCTCAATCCGCTTTTTCCCTCACTGCTCCGCCGTCCCCACCGGCTGATGGTCTTCTTTGGTATTTTGCTATTGCGATTTGTTGCCTCGACGATCTATACGAGTCGGCTGATTCTCTTCGGACAGGATGAGGGACAAATCGTTGCCCTTCCGGTTCAATTAAATCATCCCATCGGTCAATTTGTGCTTCTGAATGCGATTACGCTAACTCCATCAACGATCTCTCTTTTGCTCGAGGGCGATCTCCTCTACATCCATTGGCTGCGAAAAAAAGGAAGAGGCGGTGACTGGAGAAAGATCAAGGAATCCCTTGAAACAAGGCTTTGTGCTGTTTTTGAAAGGAAGACCGATGCGCATCGCTGAGTCTCTTCTCCTACTTCTCACACTTGCCGCCGTGCTGTACCGACTTATTCTTGGTCCGACGTCGTGGGATCGGCTCCTTGCATACAACTCCGCATCGAACCGCGTAGTGATTCTCCTCGCAATGGCTGCAGTGGGTCTGAATCAGTCCGCCTATCTGGATGTCGCCATCGTCTACGCGGCGCTGAGCTTTCTTGGGGTGGTCATCCTCGCCCGATTTATGGAAAGAGGGGAGGGCCATCGGTGATCACGACAATTCTCATGGGCCTTGGCCTCCTGTTTCTGACAATCGGAACGGTGGGGATTTTGCGTTTTCGCGATATCTACTCTCGGCTGCAGGCAAGTGGCGTATCAGATAACGCAGGGCTTGGACTCCTCCTGCTGGGACTTATCGCAATCGGCGGTCTCGAGGGGCGCGACCTGGCGCTCGGGTTTCTTCTGGTGCTTTTGTTGGTGACAAACCCAATTGCCACTCACAGCATTGCCAAGAGCGCGTTTACGCAGAGGCACACCGGTTCGGAGGAGGAATAGAGATGGCTCGAACGGCCCTTCTGGTCCTTCTGCCGCTGATCGCGGCGGTTGCTTTAAGCCGACGCAGACGCCTTGCGGCGATTATTGGGATGGGGTTATTTAGTCTGGTGCTTTCCGCTGTTTACCTTTTCTCGCACGCGCCTGACGTTGCCATCACTGAAGCAGCGATCGGTGCCGCGTTGGTGACTTTCATCTACGTTCTTGCCATCCGCAAGACAGGAAGGCTGGTGGTCCTCTGTGATGAGGTTCCTGGGCTCCTCCAGCGGGAAGGGGAGAGCCTTGTCGGTCTTGAGCACGAGATCCTTTCTGGGTTTGCTCACCATCTTGGCCTCGACCTGGTCGTTCGCTTTCTTCCGCGCCAGAAGATTGAGGGAGCCCTTCTGCAGGGAGAAGGAGATATCGGTGCCGGAGGCATTGTGGAACCCAGAGACGATGAGCGCTTGTTGTCAACTCCGGAGCACCTTGCGACGGCTCTCTTTCACGTCTCCCGGACTGATGCTGAAGGCTCGCTGTCGTTCAGGCGAAGGGAAGAGGAACGTGGAGGCTACTTCTCTGATGTTGTCGAAGCAGTCCGGGCTGGTAAGGAAGTAGCATATACCCTCGATCTCGCACGCTTTGTCGCGTTGTCGCGACTCAATCTGTCTGACTACACAGTGACACGGCTTGCTGGGCCCCACTCGTACGTTTTTCTCCTCGCAGCGGACAGAGAGATGCTTCACCGCCAGCTCGTCTCGTACCTGGATCGGTTGCGGACAGGCGAAGAGTTGGCCCGGATGATTCAGAGGTACTTCCCATGAGGCGCGCTTCCATTGTGGTGGTCCTTTCTGCTGTACTGCTTGTCACCAGCTTTTGCGGTGTTCTCGTAGTGTCCTTCGGCTACCGCGGTCCAGTGACAGACGCTGCCGGACGGTATGCACCGCGAGCGGTGGAAGAGACGGGCGCGGTGAATCTCGTCTCTGCCATTTACTTGAATTACCGTCTCTACGACACCTTGTTTGAGATCCTTATCTTCTCGGTGGCTGTCCTGGGAGTTCGTTTCTACTTGATCGGTCGTGGAAAAGAGGAGGCGGTAGAGAGAATCCCCGAGTCGCAGGTTGTCCGTACCTCGGCGGATCTGCTGTTTCCTATCATCCTCCTCATCGGGATCTACCTCACTTTGTCCGGTCATTTCTCCCCCGGAGGTGGCTTTAGCGGCGGGGTGGTAGCGGGGACCGGCCTCCTGTTGTGCGCAGTGGCCCTGGGGTCGAACGTAGTTGGCCGCCGATTTCGTGAAGCCTCTCTCGAGCGACTCGAATGGGCCATTCTCCTAGCCATTCTCTTCCTTGCTGTATTCCCTATATCGCTTCGATTTGTCCCCCTCACTGACCTTCTTCCCCAAGGGAAAGCAGGTAGCATGCTGAGTGGCGGCTCGATTTTGATCTACAACATGTTGATCGGTCTCAAGGTATTTATCGGTACCTGGGTGGTCATCCACTATTTCCTGAGCCATCGAGGGGAGATCTGATGACGAGCATCAATGGCGTGACGATAGCGATGGTCTTGTTCGGGATAAGCCTTCTTGCGTTGATCCTCCGCCGTGACCTCGTCATTAAACTCCTTGCCTTGGGGCTGTTAAACGGAAGCACGATCCTCTGCCTTGTCTCTCTTAACACTTGGCCAGGTGGCGTGCCCCCGATTGTCCGCGGGCCAACCGTGGCTCCCTATGTTGATCCGCTTCCCCAGGCCCTTGTCCTCACTGCCATCGTGATTAACTTTGCCATCCTCGCCTTGGCGCTTGTGTTCGTGATGCTGTTGGTCGAACGCTACCACACCACGGACTCGGAGCGGCTCGAGTACGAAATTGAACGGGAGGAAGCATCATGATCATCGCGCTCCTTCCGCTTGGACATTTCCTCCTCGCCGCGCTCAGCCTTGCCTGGGAACGCGGGACCCGAGGAGTGTTACTTCTCTCTTTACTGCTCGACGCCGCGCTGGTGGGCGTGCTATTTAGACAACTTGCCAGTGGACAGACGGTCTCAGTTGTCCTCGGTGGCTGGGGAAAGGAAGTGGGGATTGTACTTGCTGATGACCGGTACAGTCTTGTCTTCGCCCTTCTTGCTCTTCTCCTGGGGGGTGCGGTGGTTGCCTATTTGTGGCGAGAACGACTTCGCCCTTACTTCTTCATGTTGTTGCACCTTCTCCTTGGTTCGGTCTTTGCACTCTTGTTTGCGCGGGACCTGTTCAACATTTACGTGATCATGGAGCTTCTTACCCTCACGAGCTTCCTCCTTGTTGGTTACGAGAAAAAGGCTTATCAAGTCTGGGCAAGCCTCAAGTACCTCGTTCTTGCCTCGTTGGGGATGGGAATCTATCTGCTGGGGTTGGCGGTTGTCTACTATCACACCGGCACGCTCAATCTCGAACTTTTGTCAGCCTTGATTCCCAGCGGGGGGGATGCACCACAGTGGCTTCTTTTGGCTTCTTCCCTTCTTGTTGCAGGGGTGGCGGTGAAGTCGGGAATCTTCATCTTCTCACTCTGGTTACCAGCAGCGCACGCGACTGCCTCCCCGGCAATCTCCGCCCTCCTCTCCGGCTTGGTCATCAAGATGGGTGTTGTCGTCCTCCTCAGGCTGGCGTTGGTCTTTCCTCTCTCCCTTCCACTTGAGGTCCTCAGCGCGGTTACCGGCCTGTTAGGGATCATCTATGCCATCTACACCTACGACCTAAAGAAGATGCTCGCTTTTCACACCCTGTCACAGATCGGTTACCTCGTGCTCGGGATCGGGATCGGCTCCGAGATAGAGATCGCGGGAAGTCTCGAGTATGCCGTTGGTCACGGCCTGTTTAAGGGGCTCCTCTTCCTTGCTGCTGGCGCAGCGGTGCAGGCGGCCGGGAGGGAGGACATCCCGGGCCTCATTGCCAGGCGATCGCGAATTCCCTTGGTGACCCGAGTCGGGCTCCTTGTCGGAACCATGGGAATCATGGGCATGCCGCCGCTCGCCGGGTTCTGTGGAAAGACCCTGCTTAGCAACGGAGCGGAATCGTTGGTGATACAGACGATCCTCGTTCTACTGTCAATTGGAACCGTCGTCTCTTTTGCCAAGCTGATCCCGCTCTTTCATCTAGAACGCGGACCTTCCACTCCGTGGTCAAAGACGGTCGCCTATGCAATCCTTGGCCTGCCCATGGTCCTCTTCCTTCCGTTGACCCGCCTCTTTCTTCCCGTCGAGCTGTGGAGAGAAAGCTTTGGCGCAATCCCGTTTCTAGAGAGCCTGCTGGCGATCATCGCCGGCCTTCTCATCTACCGCTTTCTTCCCAAACGGCTGCCGCGTCTGCCAAAGCGAGTCTTTCATCTAGAAGAGGCAATTCTCATCATTCTCCTTGGGTTCTTCCTCGTTTTCATACTCATCTGGCTTGGGTGAGACTTTGACCCGGTGACTCTCTGCATCTAAAATGAATGAAAGTTCACATCGAGGGGGCACGAAAGCATGGGTAAAGAAGAGGTGCTCGAGAGCACGCTAAAGCAGATTCGGAAGGCCTACGGCGACGGGGCAATCATGTGGCTTGGGGACGGGGCGCAGGTGATGCAAGTAGAGACCGTCTCTACTGGCTCACTCGCTCTCGATATTGCGCTGGGGGTGGGGGGGGTACCACGCGGAAGGATCGTCGAGATCTTCGGGTCGGAGGCAAGTGGCAAGACCACGCTCGCCTTGCACATGATCGCCGAGGTGCAGCGGCTGGATGGGACCGCGGCGTTCATCGACGCGGAGCACGCCCTCGATCCGACCTACACCCGCGCACTGGGGGTTGACCTCGACCACATTCTCCTCTCCCAGCCGAACTCGGGAGAGCAGGCACTCGAAATCACCGAGCAACTGACGCGCAGCGGGGCGGTCGACATCATCGTCATCGATTCCGTTGCTGCGCTCGTCCCCACGGCCGAAATCGAGGGCCAGATGGGGGACTCCCAAGTTGGTTTGCAGGCGCGGTTGATGAGCCAGGCGATGCGCAAGCTATCCGGCGCGATCTCGCAATCCAAAACGATCGTTGTCTTCACGAACCAACTTCGCTCGGTGATCAGTGGAACGCGCTTCGGCCCCACAACCACCACCTCGGGTGGTCGGGCGCTGAAGTTCTACGCCTCCTTGCGGCTGAACCTGTGGAATTCGGGGAAGATTGAGGAGGGCTCCGAGCTGGTAGGAACGCGGGTTACCACGCGTGTGGTCAAGAACAAGGTCGCTCCGCCGTTTAGGGAAGCGAGCTTTGACGTGATCTACGGGAAGGGAATCGTCCGCTCGCGCGACCTGCTGAACACGGGGGAGGAGCTTGGAGTGATTACACGTAGCGGTTCGTGGTATTCGTTCGGGGAGACACGCCTCGGTCAAGGGCTCGGGAACAGCGCCCGTGCTCTGGAAGAGGATCCCCGGCTGGCGGATGAGATTGAGCAAACCATTCGGGAGAAAGCCGGACTGGCTCCTGCGCCGACACCGATAGAGGAGGCCGCAAACGCCGGCTGATCCCTGGCAGAGCTTGATCCGTCTTCTTCGCTACCGGCCACGAAGTGTGGCCGAGGCAAGAAGACGGCTGCGCGGGTTGGGGTTTGGCGAAGAGACCGTTGAGAAGGTACTCCACCAGGCCAAAAAGGCAGGACTCCTCGATGATACTCTGTTTGCTCGACTGTGGGTGGAGGATCGGGTTTTGCACCACCCCATCTCACGTCGGGCAGTGGAGCGAGAACTTGCAGAAAAAGGTATCGCCCCGGAAACGGTGGAGCAGGTGCTTCAAGCTCTCTACTCCCCTGAAAAGGAAAAGCAGCTTGCTCTCCAGCTAGCTCAAGCACGCTACGACCGCTACCAAGGGTTAACCCAAGTGCAACGAACCCGCCGAACGGTTTCCTATCTCACTCGCCGGGGGTTCTCCCTTGGGATGGCAAAAAGCATCGTTCGCGCGCTGGAGGTTCGGGAAGCGAAGGAAGGCGGATGAGCAAAATGCGCGTTGGGATAGGAATCGATTTTCACCGCTTGGAAGAAGGACGATCCCTTATCCTTGGCGGAGTGAAGGTCCCTTATGCCAAAGGCCTTGTTGGCCATTCGGACGCCGATGTGATCACGCACGCCCTCTGTGACGCCCTTCTCGGTGCAGCGGGACTTGGAGACATTGGAACTCACTTTCCGGATACCGATGAGGCCTACAAGGGCATCGCGAGCCTGAAGCTGCTCGAACGGGTGGTCGACCTCCTCGCTAAGGCAGGCTATCGGCCGATAAACATCGATGCCATAGTCATTGCGGAGGCACCGAAGATCGTTCCTCACTTTGCGGCGCTGCAAACGAACTTGGCACCCATTCTCGATCTGCCTTCGGAAGCGATCAGCCTCAAGGCAACGACATCCGAAGGGATGGGAGCCCTAGGCCGCGGCGAGGGAATCGGCGCGATGTGCGTAGCCCTCATCGAAAGAGCCTGATGATGTCTTGATACGTGACTAGGACCATCACGGCGATGAGGATGAGAAAGCCGATTGTGTGAATCAACCCTTCTCGTTGAGGCGGGATTGGCTTTCTGCGCACGAGTTCGTACAGGGCGAAGGCGGCCCGACTCCCATCGAGGGCGGGAAATGGAATCAGATTGAGGAGCCCGAGCCACAAACTGAACAACCCAAAGATACTCAAGAAAATCGATGGTCCTTGGCGATACGCCTCGCTCAGCTGACGCGCAATGCCGACCGGACCAGAGACAGCCTCGCTGACGGGAATTCTGCCACTGAACAATCCCCGTACGGTTAGCACAAGCCATTTCACATACTCTCCGAACTGTTCCGCACCCAAGGCGAGACCCGCAACGAATCCAGGGCGACGTGCATCGAAGCCGAGAGCTAAGCCGGCAAGCAACTCATTCCATTCGAGGCCTGCTGCGGCAACGGAAATTGAGGTCGGTATTCCTGCTCGATTCGCCGTGATTTCGACACGATCAGCGGGCAACGAAGCCTGAATGGATTCGATGAGATCCAGGCCAGTTGAAACCGGCGACCCGTTGATCACCGTGATGACGTCACCGGCTTGTAGGCCTGCACGGAAGAGCAGTGAATCGGTGCCCACGGCTGCCACCGTTGTTGTCAAGCTTACCCCGAAGTAAATGCCGATTATGTACCTGCCTTCCGTTGTGTCATACTCCGGAGTGATGTCGATTGATTGCTGCTCGCCATCCCGCAGTACTTCAAAGCGAAGTGGCGCCCCATCCGATCGCTGAATGGCCTCGGATACGGCAGTTGTTGTGAACGTTGAACGTCCTTCGATCGAGAGGAGTCGATCCCCCGGCACAAGAAGGCTTGTCGCCGGCTTGTCGGGCATCACGTCGACAACGGATATGTAGGGAAGCCCAAAAGCCCACAGCACAGTAATTAACACCAGGAATGCCATCACGAGATTGGCCAGCGGTCCGGAAAGGGATACGAACATCCTCACAATGGGAGGCTTGTTGTACAGAAGCTGCTGTGAAGGAATTTCGTCTGAGGTCTCTTGGCGGTCTTCGCCAGCGAAACGGACGTAACCACCAAACGGAATAACGCGAATCGAGTAGCGCGTTCCCCGTCTTGTAAAGGAGAAAAGTTTCGGCCCAAAGCCAATCGCGAATTCTTTCACATAGACGCCCAAGAGCTTGCCGGCCAGAAAGTGAGCAGCTTCATGGGTTCCCACGAGAACGAGGATAGTCCCAACGAATAGAAGGAATGTTACCACGCAAGCTCCTCCAACCGCATGACCAGGGCCCTCTTCGTTTTTCTGGTGATGCGAACCGCATCCGAGAGCCTAACGCCGACGACCCAGACGATCTGCTCTTGGTCACACAAAAGCGGAAGCGAATCGCGATCGTAGAACGGAACGCGCTCATCGATCAAAAAATCTTTCAGCCGCTTTTCATCGCTCATTCCCAAGGGGCGGAATCGATCGCCCTCCCGGCGGCTTCGCACATGTAGAGGGAAGTGGACCCGATCGGCGTCGGCAACCTCAACCGATCCTCCTTTCTTGGGTGGTTGCTGGGTGTCGTTCCATCGTTCGATCGATAGATCAAGTGCAACACCAAGATGGGGAAGTTCCGTCCGCCCCAACTCGATTGGGAGCTCGTATGGGACCATTGTTGGCTCACGGTGGGCGCTTAAAAGAAGCTCATTTCCCTGGATCCGTGCGGTAAGATCTGGCAGATGGACCTCTCCGTGGCCGTTGACGTTGGTGACGAGGTCTCGAAGCGCGTCAACATGGACCTTCTCGATCCCTTGCAGGTTCCCGCGGGCATTGGCGATTCCCCGACGCAAAAGGAGGCCTTGAAGCTCTCCCGGCACGCGTAGAAGCTGATCCCGTCGCAACGCCACACTTCCTGTCTCCTCTCGGGCAACAACGTCCTTCCACGGCCGTTTGAGGAGAGTGTCCAAGGCTTTGCCTTCTTCTAGAAGGAGGTCGGCGGCTCGTTGCAGCGCCTCCAGGAGGCGCGGGTTCAGCTGCTGCAAGAGTGGCAAGATCTGATGGCGAATGCGATTTCGGGTGAAGGTTGTATCCCGGTTGGTCTGGTCCTCGCGCCAGGTGAGGCCCTCGGCGCGGGCAAAGGCGAGGATCTCCTCGCGCTTGGTCTCAATTAGGGGGCGGATGTAGGGAGGGCTCACCGGCCGAATCCCACCAAGGCCGGTGGGACCTGCCCCGCGGATCAGGTTGAACAACAGCGTCTCCGCTCGATCATCGAGGGTATGACCGAGGGCGATCCGATTGGCCGCTACCTTCTTTGCCGTTGCCTCAAGGAAGCGGCGCCGCATCAAGCGGCCTGCCTCTTCCAGTCCCAGGCGTTTTTCTTCGCTGATCCTGCGCACGTCGATCCGTTCGCAAATCACTGAAAGCCCCATCTTTTCTCCCAATGAAACGACGAATTGGGTATCTTTCTTGGCGTCTTCTTCTCGCAGCCCGTGATCGAGATGTGCGATGAACAGGGTCAGTGAGAGCTCGCTGGCCAACCGAGACAAAAGATCGAGAAGCACCACCGAGTCCACCCCACCGGAGATGGCGGCGAGGATCGTGTCACCTCGACTCAGCATCCCGTGATGGGCGATTGTACTCTTTACCTTCTCAAGAAGCATAGACAGATTGTGGCAGCAGCCTTTGGGGAAATCAACGCTTGGCTGCTGCGGGGGCACCAGGCTATGCTGTAGCATGAAATTGTTGGCTGTTTTTGTCTTGCTAGTTGGAATCTCCTCTTCTGCTGCAAGCTATCCCCGTCACGCCTTCCTCGACCTTCCGATTGCGGTGCCTCTAGGGAATGCTGGCTGCACCTACTTTCAAGTTAAGCTCGCAGATGAAAAGCCGGGATTTACAATCGCACGGTCGATCGGGCGAGGCATTGATATCTTAGCCACGACCACCCTGCAGAATCCTTTCTCCTTGGGTGTTCATGCAATCCTATTGCAGGATTTCGGCCCGTTGAGCATCGCCGTCGACGGTGGAAGCGATGGGATCCAACTATCAGCCGGCCTTCTCCTTGGCCCTGTACGGATCGATTGGGGACGAACGATGAATCGAGAAGGTAGGCCCTGGGGCATACTGAGCGCTTCCCCGACGCAACACTTCACCCTTGTCATCGGCGTTGAGCGAATCGGAGAGACGGTCACCTTCCTTGGTGGGATGCGGCTGTTTCCCACCCGCGGAACCTGGGGGGTCTCCTTGCTCATTCGCCAAGGGCAGTTGATCATCGCAGCAGGAGGGTTCTCTTGATCCGTTTCTCGATTGTGATTGCGTGTGCGCTCTTTGCTTTTGCGGGAGAGGTATTGGCGTCCTCGTTGACCATCCTCTATACCAATGACCTCCATACACGGCTTGGCCGAACGGAGGGCCTCTCTGAGCTGATCGAGCGTGAGCGAGCGGGCGGTAACCCCGTGCTGCTGCTCGACGCCGGGGATACCTGGCAGGATTTCAGGGTTCCACTCTATGCAGTGTGGGGTGCCGAGGAGATGGTGGATTGGATGAACCGGGTTGGCTACGACGCGATGGCCCTCGGCAACCACGACCTGTATTGGGGGGCGGATCAGCTTGCCGGGCTCTGCGAACGGGCAACCTTTCCCGTGCTTTGTGCGAACCTTCACCCATCTGCTGGGATCTCACCGCCGTTTATCCCGTACACGATCGTCTCGGTCGGGGAAGTGGACGTGTTGGTGATCGGGCTGATTACGCTTGAGTATCTGCCTTATCCGGATTTCCCTTGGCTGCGTTACGTGGCACCGGACACAGCCTTACAAAACGTTTTGGGAACAGTGGATGAGCGTGCCGAGCTCGTCGTCGTCGTTGGACACCTGCCAGTGGAAGAAGCCACTCGTATTGTTCAGGCTGTACCCAACATCGATGTCTTTCTCACCGGCCATTCCCACGAAACCACTCCGGAACCAGTACGGGCGGGAGAGACGTTAATCCTCCAGGCCGGGGCCTTCGGACAATTCCTGGGTAGGCTCTGGCTTGAGATCGATACTGAAACAGGGGACATACTCTCGGCAACGAACGAGCTGCTACTGACAAAAAAATCCCCGGTCAGACTTGACCGGGGCTACTTGAGACTCTTTCAGGTCTCGCTATTGATCGGGTGTCTTTTCCTTTCTTGCCTGATCTAGAATCGATAGGACAGCGCAAGCCCGTCGTTGGTCAGCCCGAAGGAAAACCCACGCTGCTGAGCCACGGTATAGGCGTCGTAAGCGCTATAGAGCGACCAGGTAAGATGAGCTAGACCCCAAATAGGATATCCATAGTAGCCCAAGGGGAAGAGCACATTGGCGTAATAGCCGGCGACATTGATGGCGACGGCAACTCCCAAATGGGTAAACGCTTTGCCTACCTCGTCGTTCAAGAACTGTCCAAGCCCAGGGATGAGCAACGAGGCAAACCCAGGAATCCAGGCATCGGTTGCCTGGGCACCTGCGCTCATTGTCATTCCCACCAGCACTCCTACAGCGATTACCAACACCACCATCGCTTTTTTCACGTCGATGTACCTCCTTTCTTTACGTCAACCTAGAATATGAACAAGAACCCAAGAGAGACCCATGGACCGAGCACGATATCGATCGATGCTCCTGCATCGAAGTAGAAGAGATCGCCAAGCCGGAATAGCCACCCGATTCCGATCTCCGGGAGGATGAGCCACCTGGTCCCTAGTTCCAGGTAGAAGCTGGACCGTGGCCTGGTGGTCTCGACGGTCGCGGCGATGAGATCGTCGAGGGTGAGAGTCGGATTCTCTGTGGCAATCTCGAGCGCGGTTTCCTCAATGCGCCAAGGAGGGGGAACGAAGTAAGTCCGCCACAGCACCCCCAAGGCAAGGATATTCACACCAAGAGAGGCCGTGGGATAGCCGAATCCATTCCGCGTTGAAACGCCCAGCTGAAACCCTGTGTCAAGCCCGAAGGTAAATGCCCACCGTCCTTGCCCGTAGGCTTCCCGCACGTTTTCCGCAATAGCCTCTGGATCGGCCGGCACCGTGGGGGCAACCGGTGAGGGCTGAGCAGGAGTAGGAGTGGGTGTAGTAGGCGGTGGTGCTGCTGGTTGTTCAAACCGAATCTCCTGAATGCTTGTCAGCTTGACAGACTGGACGTCTCCACCGGGGGTCCGCAGCCCAATCACTTCGGGGATTCCACCAACCGTGCCGATGAGAATGTTTCCATCGAAGGTCTCCACCGTGACTTCTCCGCCTTCTTCAGCGGGAAAGCGGATCGCTTTCAGGTTCGTCCGCTGCACGGTGAAGATATCGCCAGTCGACGACGTTACGCTGATGACCCCAGGAATGCCAAACTCAATCTCTCCCTGCAATACCGATCCACCCACTGTGATGATGGTCTCTGCCGTTCCAAGAACAACGACAGCCAGCACGATCACCACGGCCGCGGCCCCGACGCACCAAGGTCGGTGTTGCATCGTGTGTACCTCCTTGAAACCCTTTCTAGCCCCCGCTCATCTCCACCAGAATCTCGTCGGGGATGTCGAAGTTGGCGTAGACTTCCTGGACGTCTTCGTTGTCGTCAAGCGCATTGATCAATTTTAAGACCTTCTCCGCCGCGTGTCCTTCAACGCGCACTGTGTTTTTGGGAACCATCGTCACCTCGGCACGGGTCGGCGTAATCCCCATTCCGCGAACGGCTTCGCTGAGGCCGGGAAGCTCGGCAGGAGCGCAGTAGGCTTCGATCAGATCCTCCTGATCGTCAAACTCCTGTGCTCCGAGTTCGATCAGCGCCATCAGGAGATCATCGCGGTCCATGTCCGGCGGAATCTCCTCGATGGTGACGATTCCTCGGCGTTCAAATAACCACACGACGCTCCCCGCCGCAGCGAGATTTCCTCCGTGTTTACTGAAAATGTGCCGAATGGCGGC
>Ga0209636_10003308_pt1 | contig 16426 bp, 15 predicted proteins | sample DeeMarSWOR152_54_FD_187464 | JGI IMG/M metagenome (GOLD analysis project Ga0209636, IMG submission 187464) | Marine sediment microbial communities from White Oak River estuary, North Carolina - WOR-1-52-54 (SPAdes) (version 2) | ecosystem: Environmental > Aquatic > Marine > Intertidal zone >...
TTCCCCTTCCGGCAGCTCTCTGGGGTTGGCCTGGCCTTCTACTTGGCCATAGCCATAAGGTCAAATTTGAGGGAGGCTGGCTTCTTTAAGGGGAGGGCTGAACCTGATTTGAGGTCTTACCTTGACCTTGTTGCACTTGGCACAGTTGCTGACATGGCGCCTTTGACTGAGGAGAACAGGATTCTGGTAAAGAGTGGCCTTAGTGGATTGATGGATGGTAAGAGACCCGGTATCAAGGCACTATTACGGGTGTCAGGTATGAAGGAGGATCAGACAATAGCTACTGATGACATAAGCTTTAGACTGGCCCCGAGACTGAACGCCATGGGGAGATTAGGATCGGCTACAAGGGCGGTTCATCTGCTTACAACAGATAATGAGAGGGAGGCCTTTCTGATTGCCAATCAGATGGACTCCGTTAATGCCCAGAGACAGGTGATAGAGAATAGAATTGTATCAGAGAGTAGGGGAAGGATCGAGAGGATGGAGGACTTAGATGCACGTCGAACTATAGTCCTCTTTGACCGCGGATGGCATCGGGGGGTAGTGGGTATCGTGGCCTCAAAGATCGTGGAGGAGTTCTATCGCCCAACCCTTATCCTTACCCTTGAAGGAGACCTGCTGAGGGGCTCAGGGAGAAGCATAGATGGTTTTGATCTGTATCAGGCCCTCTCCGATCTCAGCGACCTCCTAAGGGAATTTGGGGGTCATGATCATGCAGCAGGGGTCTGTCTTGAGACTGAGAGGATAGGGGCATTCTCCCATACTTTCGAGGAGCTCGCGAGGCGGAGAATAGATCCAAGGGATATGATACCGAAGATAGAGGTTGATGCCAAACTTAGCCTCGAATCGATCAATCCTCAGGTATTGAAGGAGATCGAGATGCTGCTGCCCTTTGGCCACCGGAATCCTGAACCCATCTTCTGTGCTGGTCCCTTGAAGGTTGCCTCCTCCCAGGTGGTGGGAAAGGACCATCTAAAACTGAAGATAAAGGAGAAGGGGATCACCTTTGATTGCATAGCATTTGGTAGGGCCGGATCCCACCCTCTCGAGGGAAAATCAGTGGATATACTCTTTCATCTGGGGACTAATACATGGCAGGGAATAGAGTCGATCCAGCTGGTAATAGTAGATCTCCGCGTTAATTGATACGTTATTTCAAGCCCTTATCTCTCCCCCATGTAGCCCTTCATATATTTAAAGAATTCGGAGTCGGTTGAGAGCACAAGCGTGCTGTCTTTATTCAGGGTCTCCTTATAGATATCAAGCGTGTTAGTAAAGGAGTAAAAATCAGGATCTTGTCCATAGGCCTGGGCATAGATCCTTGTGGCCTCGGCATCTGCCTTCCCCTTTATCTCCTGTGCCGTTCTGTATGCCTCGGAGGTGATCCTTTTCATCTCCCGTTCTTTGTCACCCTCTATCTTTCTGGCCTCTCCTTTCCCTTCAGATCGAAACTTCTCGGCTATCTGCTTTCGCTCTGCAATCATCCTCGCATAGACCGATTTTTGCACCTGTTCTACATAATTTAATCTCTTTACCTTAACATCTACCAGCTCTATACCGAATTCGGCCAGCTTTGGCTGTGCCTGTTCCATGATGCCCTTGGTAATCTTCGCCCTCCCTGTTTTGACCTCCCCCAGGGGACTGATTTCCTTTACCTCATCCACTCCCTCTTCACGGATATCCAGTTCCCTGTTGGTCATCCTCACGGTTTCAATCAAGGGGTATGAGGTAATGAAGTTCCTTACTGCAGCATCGATAATGTCATCGAGCCTACCCAGGGCGCCGTACTCGTTTCTGACCGTCTCAAAGAACTTCAGGGGATCAACGATCTTCCACCTGGCAAAGGTGTCTACCCATATAAAGGTCTTATCCAGGGTTGGAATCTGACCGGGATCCCCGTCCCATTCAAGGAGGTTTTTTGGAAAATAGTTTGCCTGCTGAATAACAGGGATCTTAAAGTACAGACCGGGATCCGTTTTTGGTTTCCCAATAGCCTTACCAAACTGGGTAACGACCACCTGTTCAGTCTCGTCCACAACATAGACTGCCCGCCACCTCGAAAACAGTAAAAAGAGAGCGATAATGATCAGAATAAAGATTAACCCCTTTTTCATTTCTCCTCAACCCCCTTCTCCCTCCCTAAATTGAGTAAGGGGAGGAAATTTGTTTGCTCTGCGTCCATGATATACTTGCTTCCCAAGCTCGGAACCACATCCTTCAAGGTCTCAAGATAGAGCCTCCTCCTGGTCACGTCCTCTGCCTTCTTATACTCGGCATAGAGGGCAAGAAACCTGGCTGCATCCCCTTGGGCCCTGTTGATCCTGTCAAGGGCATACCCTTCAGCGGATTTGATGGTCTTCTCCGCATTTCCCTTAGCAGCTGGAATGGCCTTATTATATTCCTCCCTGGCCTGATAAATCATGCGCTCCTTTTCCTGAACTGCCTGATTAACCTCATTAAAGGATGGCTGAACTGGCTCAGGGACATTGGTCTTCTTCATCTCAATGGTAACTACGTTTAATCCGGTTTCCGCCTCATCTAATTCCTTCTGTAGGAGCAGCTTCGCCTGGTCAGCAATCTCCTCCCTCTTGCTGATGACCTCATTGATACTCCTATCTCCTACCACCAGTCTCATGGTGGCCTCAGCCAGATCCCTCAAGGTAGATCTTACATTCCGAACCTTGAAAAGGTAGTTATAGGGATCCTTGATCCTAAACTGCACGATCCATGGAACCACGGCCACATTGAGATCACCGGTAAGCATGAGGGATTCATTGAGATAGGCCGTATCCCTGGCATACTGCGTCCTGACACCCGCCCGTATAGTCCTCAGACCGAATTCCACTTTGTTGATTTCTCTCACCGGTACCTTTGTTAACTTTTCTATGCCCCAGGGGAGTTTGAAATTCAGTCCTGGTGAGGTTGTTCTGACGTATTTGCCAAATCGTTGTATTATACCTACCTCATTCACGCCAATCGTATAAAAGGAGGAGGATATAAGAATCAGGATAATGATCCCTGCGATTATAAGCCAGAGCCCACGAAATCTGCCCGTCATCCCCTTAAATTTACTGAAGACCTCATTCATCTGGGGCGGACTGCCACCCCTGCCCATCTTTTGCTTTTGCAGCTTGTCCCAATCCCATGGCATGGTGTGTCACCTCCAAAAGAATTCTTTGGCAAAAATGCTAATGGAAAAAAATGGTTGCGTCAAGGAATAAAATAGATGATATTTCTTGATCTTAAGATAGCAATGGATAAGGAAATGAGGCACGGCACAAGAACATTTCCCCTGTTGGAAAGGAAGCCTCGCCATTTACGGCCGGGTTTAAACCCTCGTCGAAATTCTCCAACAGGGTTTACCCATATCAAGGAGGTAGTAGATAATATCTTTACGACATCTCCCCTGAAGATGGCTCTCGATGATGTAAGGATCTGGAACCTGTGGGATGGCGTCGTTGGGAAAAGAATTGCAAAACATGCCCGGCCCTCTTGGATAAGAAAAGGGGTATTGATGGTCAAGGTCACTGATAGCGTGTGGCTACAGGATTTGGAGTTCATGGCCGAGATGATAAGGGAAAGGCTCAATAGCAGACTTCAAAGGGAGGCCATAAGGAAGATACGCTTTAAGGTGGGTGAGAGCACCTCAGATCGAAAAACCACCTTGCCCAAATATAGGCGGGAGGATCTTTAGACCGGACTTTCCCCTTACTCTCCCTTCGATCATCGCAAGTTCGCCATGAGATGTGGAATCAGGGAAGATGATCTGAAGCCTCTTGGGCTCCATCTCCCGCATCTTCATCCTGGCAAAGACCTCCGGTAACCTATTTGCCGGGTAAATGACTGCCAGTCTACCACCCCTCTTGAGCAGCGCCTTGCCTGCAGCCAGGATATCATCTAAGCTTGCTGTTATCTCATGCCTGGCAATGGCCTTGCTGGGTTGGGGATTAATTCGGCCGCTTTTTTCTCGCCTATAGGGCGGGTTGGATACGACCACATCCGCACATCCGGGGGCCAGGGGCAGCTGTCTCAGATCTCCCTGGATTACGGCTATCTTCCCTTCCAGCCCATTTAGCACGATGTTCCTCCTGGCCTGAGAGGCTAACTCCTCCTGGAGCTCAACTCCAAAAATAAAACCCACCTTCCTCTTTGCAGCCAAGAATAGGGAGATGATTCCACAGCCAGCACCGAGATCGACAACGAGGTCCTCGCTCCTCAGGGAGACGAATTCGGCCAGGAGCAAAGCATCAACGGAGAATCTATATCCCTGCCGGGACTGGATAATCCTCAATCTCCCCTCTAAAAAGCTGTCTATTGTCTCATGTGCCTCAATCTTCAACGCTATAATCCTTTACTTTTATTGGGTTATTCTATAAATACGATCCTCTATAGTAAAATGAATTAGCAAAAAGCATGGCGGGAGGCAAAGGAAAGTTTGGCATTGTCATAGAAGGGGGCACCCTCTTGACCATGGTTGAGGGCGAAGAACCCGTGCATGGTGCCAGGGTGGTTATCTCTGGGGATAGCATTGAGGAAGTGTCTGACTGTCAACGCAGTCCACTGCCTGATACCGAAGAGATTATCAATGCGGAGGGCGCCCTTATCATGCCCGGTCTGATAAACAGCCATGTTCACTCGCCCATGACCATCTTCAGGGGTATGGCTGATGATCTCCCCTTAAAGACATGGCTTTTTGACCACATATTTCCAGCAGAGGCAAGACATATCAACCCGGATACGGTTTACTGGGCATCCCTTCTCGGCTGTTTGGAGATGATTGCATCGGGTACCACCACCTCAGTTGATAGTTATTTCCTTGCTGACGGGATCGTCAAGGCAGCAGCTCAGGCAGGCATTCGGGCCCTGGTGGCCCAAGGTATTATTGATTTTCCCGCACCTGGCGTACCTGATCCTGGGGAAAACCTCCATGTGGCCTCCGCCTTCTTAGAGAGATGGATAGGCTCCTCCGATCTCATGAGGCCCGGGATCTTCTGTCACAGCCCCCTCACATGCTCTCAAGAAACATTGCAGAAGGCATATGAGATCTCCACTAGATTCGGTACGCCGCTTCAGCTCCACCTATCTGAAACCAAAGAGGAACCTGTGGAGATTGAGAAGAGGAGAGGGTTAAGGCCGGTCTTTTATCTAGATCATCTGGGCCTCTTGAATAGCACTTTAATAGCGGCCCACGCCATTCACCTGGATGAAGAGGAGATAGATTTGCTGGCAGAGAGGGGTGTAAGGATCGCCCATTGCCCTGAGAGCAATATGAAGCTTGGCTCAGGTATAGCGGCAGTGGCGAAGATGCTGAAAAAAGGCGTGACAGTAGGCCTTGGAACAGATGGGTGTGCCTCTAACAACGACCTTGATCTCTTTGGCGAGATGGATACGGCTGCAAAGCTGGCAAAGGTTACCGAGCTCGACCCAACCATCCTTGATGCCAGGACCGTGCTCAGGATGGCTACCATCGAAGGTGCAAGGGTCATTGGATTAGAAGATGAGATAGGGACTATCGAGGCAGGAAAAAAGGCCGACATTATTATCGTTGATACACACACCCCGCATATGACGCCCATGTATAACCCATACTCACAGCTTGTATACTCCGCTAGTGGAGGAGATGTGAGGGATGTCATCATTAATGGCAGGATACTTTACAGGGATAGACGGTTCACCACCCTTGATAAGGATGAAATTATGAATGAGGTCAAAAGCCTCAGCCGAGGGATATCGTGACGCTAAAAATCAGCAGGGCTTCTCACCGCTACCCCGGGTTTATTCAAGACATGCGTGTAGATCATCGTGGTAGAAACATCCGCATGTCCCAGAAGCTCCTGTACTGTGCGGATATCATAGCCACTTTCCAGGAGGTGTGTGGCAAATGAGTGCCGCAACGTATGACAGGTGACCCGTTTGGAAATATCTGCCTTCTGGGCTGCGGCTTTAACAGCTTTTTGCAAATTGCTGAAATGCAGATGGTGGCGTTTGACTTTTTTGATTCGAGGATCTACGGATAGTTGCGCAGAGGGGAACACGTACTGCCGGATCCATTCTTTGGCAGCATGCGGTGACTTACGTTCGAAGGAGGGCCAAAGAGATACACCCTCCGTGCCCGCCTCCAGGTCCTTCTGATAAAAGGTTTTCACATACATCAATTGCTCCCTTACCAGAGGCGCATATTTCTGAGGCAGAATGGTCACCCGGTCTTTCTGCCCTTTGCCGTCGCGAACCAGAATCTGGTGAGTCTCAAAATCAACATCTTTGACCCTTAACCTCAAACATTCCATAAGACGAAGCCCTGCACCATAGAGAAGGCCGGCCATGAGTAGATTCACGCCCTTCATTTCCTGAAACAGGCGGTTAACTTCATTCCTGGTCAGCACTTCCGGCAACCGCGCGGGTCGTTTCGCCCTGATAAAATCATCAAATTCACCCAGATCAACGTTCATCGCTTTATCATAGAAAAACACGATGGCATTGAGGGCCTGATTCTGGGTACTGGCAGCCACATTGCGCGTCTGGGCCAGATAGTCAAGATATGCCTTAATCTCCGAAGCGCACACCCATCGACAGGCCCCTTATTGTGAAATCCCAGAAAACGCCGAATCCACATTTCATAAGATCGTTCGGTGCGCAGTGAATAATGGAGAATGCGGAGCTCAGAGCGAAAACGGTCAAAGACCTCTTTGTAACGGCTTACAATGTCCTGGCGTGAAATAGCGGTATCTTTAAAAATGAAGCTCCCAGCATTGCTCTTGGAACTTCCCTCATCCCTTCGATATTTATCCGGATCTATTCCGAGATCAATATTGAGAAAGTCACGGTATAAGAACTTAAGGGCCTTGGCTGCTTGCTTGACCTGCCATTCATCGATGCCTTTCTGTAAGGAGAGGTTATGCAAAAAATCCATTACGTCCTCTTTTGAACGTGATCGCAGGGGCGTGGCCTTAATTGAGTTGGCGAATCGTTGGGACCAGTTTACGTACCATTCGGCAACTGTGTCGTTTACTCCGGATTCAATAGCGGCCTTTCGTTCTCGCAAAAGTTGTTGACATTACTAACTTTTTCATTCATATTATTTCTTGTCCCCTGGCGTAAATTAACCGGTTTGGTAACGTTACAGCAGAAAATGGATTTGGCTTTAACTTAGGGTTGTGAACATATAGAGGGCATACGATATCGTCAATTAAAGAATTCTTATATATTGAACATATAGGAATTCGGTATACTAACTGTTATACGCTGAGAGAAAAATAGTTCATGACCACTCTAAGGAACCTAGATGACTTATTGACAGCATGTTCAAAAATACTCGATGAAGCCGCTACTAAGATAGGAAATACTGACCTAGAACCGAAGAAGAAGTATATCCAAAACATCGGTCACGCATTAACACTTATATTTGAGATACAAAAGGAGATCTATAAACTCGACCCCTCCCTCGAACCCAACTATTTAAAGCAACCACCTCCATATCCCGGAGAGGGTAGGAGATTCGGTGACGTTATTATTGAAGCGGCCGATTATGAAGAGGCTGGTGATTTCCGAAAAGCCATTGCCGCGTATCAGGCATACATTGCAGAAAGGCCACCAGATTTCTTTGTAAACATGGCAAAACGTCAGATAGAGAGAATAAAAAAGGAATTGGGCGTATAACCACTCGCTGGAGAGGTACGCGGCTAACCGCCGCGCCCCTCAGCTCGACCGTTATGTACGCAAGAAGTAACGGAGAGGATTATGAGAGGAATATCCCTGCCAGGATGTCGTTCTACATCGTTGTTGGGAGTTCTGTTGGTGCTTTTGATCCTTTTTGGGCAAATTGAGGCAAGAGCAAGCAGCGAGGGGGACACCAAGCCTAGTGATGTGGAAATTGCATTTCTAGAAGATTGGTGCGAGCGCTATTCAGAGGAAAAGGAACTGAAGACTAAATATGAGCCAAGAGTTCGGTTAGCGTTCAGGCTGACCAAAGACGGTTGGAAAGCTTTTGACAATCGAGTTTCTGGAAGCGATGAATTGAAGCAAGCAGCAAAAAGATTTTCAGGTGACCGAAAGTGGATCTTATTAGAGCGAGAACAACCTTTGGATTCATTGATCTCACAGGAAATCACGGCGTACCAGTGGTATGCCGACGTTGGTATGCAAGACATAGTTGGGTCACTCCCTGCCTCTGCACTTTTGCCTCGTGGTATTAAGTTTTCCGGATGGCTTGGGTGTCAGGTTAGGAGACCGATTGTTTTAATATCGCGTAAGCCCCAAAAGGCATCAGACAATTGGCAAGAGATTGAGCCCAGTTTCAAGCCAGATACTGAAATAGTTCATCTTATCAAGACTTTTGGGAACGGACTCTATACCTGTACAGATGAACGCGATGAAAATGGCACACTTCTCAAGGCTGAAATAAAGCAAGACATGCTTGAAACTGTTGAAGAGTTTGTATCAGGAAAAGGGGACCGGTTATTCGCAGTTAAGTTTCTAGATGATGCATGCGTTACGAATGTAATTGCGGAGCACGAGTATTCAATGTACTGGTTCGCCCAGTTAGGGACGTCACCTTTGAAGTTCATAGGTCAAGGTCTGACGCTAATCGATTGGGCCGATTATGATTTGGACGGACATGCGGAGTTCCTATTTTGGCTAGATGGATACAACTTGAATGGATATCGCATTCTATGGAAGGGGATGACTGAAACAGCGACCTTTTCATGGCAATATCATTGAGAATGATGAAGCTATCCGCACATAACCACTCGCTGCAGTCGGGCGGGGCTAATAGCTCCGTTGGTTTTGTCTACTGAACGCGGAGGGTCAAACACACAGCCACGGTTCAGCCCCGCCGCTGAGCTCGGCCGTTATGTCCCATAGAAAAGAAATAAATTCATTCCAACTCGAATATAACGCATCATGAAAAATAGTTGGCCGACAAAAGAACCAAGAGAACAATTAGAAATTAAGAAATTTATCTCAGCATATGAGCGTCTACCAGAGGGCCGGTCATTCGTAACTGAATCAAAGGGGGAGAAGCCTGACTATCTGCTTAAGGATAAAGTTACAGGTGCGGTTTTTGGCGGAGAGGTCACGTCGGTGTATCTTGATGATCGAAGTGTGCCAGATGAACATATAAAAGTAATCGAAGGATGGGAAGGAATTCCTGATGATCCCTTCGCTATTGAGCGATACGAAAGTATTAGAGGTGAGGTCTGGCCTTGAGAGTGGACATTCTGGGCATGCCTGCTATATCAATCAGGATAACCATTGGATCTTTACAAGATGCTCAACTTTCTTGAAATTCGGGTCTCCAGTGATTACACGGACACTCTCCCTTATGGCGGTAGCTACGATAAATGCATCCGCATATGCAAGAGGATATTTGGCCTTAATTTCGGAGGCCTCCAGCACAAGGTCATTGGGACATGGGTAGATCGTAATAGGAAGCAGATTGATTTTCTCTAAGATCTCCTGAGCATAGGAGAGGTCTTGCAAACGGGCACAACAATAGTAAACCTCGCCAAGGTTGATAATATTGAGTATCACCTGCTCTTTCGCATCTTGAGCCCGATACAGGAGGTCTTCTACAAGCTGCGCTCCCTTCTCATCTTGAATCCATGCGAGAACCGCGAAGGAGTCAAGAAGTGATTTTTTCATCGTGGTCAATTTCCTTTCCCCTCTCATCAAGGAGTGCCTCGGCCATAGAGGGCTTCCCTTTCAGGATGCCCCTCAGGGCCTTGATGGGATCTTCGGGAAGTGGTTTAATGACAGCTTTATCATCCACAATGGTCAAGTTAACCTTCTGGCCAGGCTTTATTCCAAGCCTTTTCCTGATTTCAGCCGGTATCACGATCTGTCCCTTGGAAGATGTTTTAACAATAGGCATGGGTTTTACCTTTCTAATTGAAGTTTAACTTAATTTTAAGAGTCTAACTTTTTGTTAGATGTTTGTCAAGAGCTTGTTAGTAAAAAGTAGGGTATAATGCACCTACAGACTCCCACTTTTTATTAAGGGTAGTCGCTATTGCGTTTCGGTCACGGAGGCTATGGAAACAAAAGTAATTAGAATTCATGCCAGGGTCGAGGACACAGGGCGTGAGGCCGTTTAAGTCTTTGCCCAGCTGAATCTGTTCACTGGTGAGGAGGAGCCGGTGCGGTATCCAGTGGAAAGGGAGTTTGATGAAGAGGAGATTGAGATACGAGAAGGGCTCACGCTGGTAAAAAGCGGGGATACGAGCTAACTAATTGTCTCGGGATTCGGGGCGTTTCTAAGCAAGGTGAGCGAGCGCCTGACGGTTAAGCTTGGGAAGAAGGTTATTTTTTAGGCGGTTGGCGATCTGTTGTACAAGATGTCGCAATGAAGAGGGAACTGAAAGGCGGATGGGCTTTCGAATTGCCGCACGGGGGATCTCAATCATTTATAAGGACAGTCAATCTGGCAGTGCTCCCTTTAGATCTTGATGAAGGGGGGACAGGCCTTCTTCAGAGGATTTACTCCTCTTGATTCCGGTCGCGACCTCAGGAGTTTTGCCCATATCTACAGGGATTTTGAGAGCCACAACATTGTGTTCGAGGTAAGTGAAGAATCGGCATTTGCTTACTCTAGCAATTACCATCCGAGGATAAAGTATAGCAAGGACCGCATGATAGCAAGTGGAGATGCTACCTGTCACGCGGTCTTCGTGTGGGAGTAAATGAGGTAATGATGAATACGGCGAACTCGGCTATGCCAAATAGGGAACGATTTCGAGCTATCTGTCATGGTGAAAGGCCCGGCGATGTAGCGATAATTGACTGGTTTCATCGATGCTGGCCGGACACCCTGGAGCAATGGATCAAACAAGGTGCCCCTGAGGAGATAAGGAGCCAGGATGGTTTTAACCGATATTTTCAGATGGAGCACATTCACGGTCTCCAGGAGATCGTAGCCGGCGTGAACCGCGCCGACCTGAAAGATAAAGCAACCCAGAGCCTGGGCTACTTTCATGTTACCCCACCGATTGTCCCTGTCTTTGACATAACGGTCATCAGGGAGGATGAACGCACGCGGGTTGAAAACACCTACGGCGGTCAGACCGTCGAAGTTTCAAAGGAGTTCCCGTGGAGGATGCCCAAGTATCTTGACCATCCGGTCAAGGATAGGGCTACCTGGAACGAATACAGGAAGAGGCTTGACCCATATACGCCTGGGCGCTGGCCTGCGGACTGGAATGCCTTTGTCGAACAGAGGAACAGCGAGGATGCACCGACGCTCTTGTTGCTTGCCGGGTTTTTCGGGGTACTGCGGGAGTGGACGGGGCTTGAGAGGCTGCTCTACATGTTTTACGATGAACCCAGTCTGGTGGAAGACATGATGGACCAGGTGCTTTACCTGGAAATGGGGGTCGCGGAGCGAGCGTTGAGAGACCTGAGGATTGACTTTGTCCGGTTCTGGGAGGATATGGCCTATAAGAGTGGGCCCTTAATCTCGCCCGCCATGTTTAAGAGATTTATGATACGGCGGTACAAGCAGATCAGCGATTTCCTCCGCAGCAAGGGTATAGACATACTCCATGTTGATAGCGACGGCAACATTAACGAACTGATACCCATCTGGTTTGAGGAGTGCGGGGTCAATTTCCCCTGGCCCCTTGAGGTGGCCGCGGGGATGGACGCGGTGACCCTGAGGAAGAGATATGGGAAGGCCCTGATACTTGCTGCCAACATTGATAAGCGGGTGTTCGCCAAAGGGAAAGAGGCTATTCACGCGGAGGTCATGTCCAAGGTGCCGTTTCTCTTGGAGACCGGTGGTTACTTCCCCGGTTTAGACCATGTTGTCCCGCCTGATATCTCCCTGGAGGGCTTCCGTTACTACCTAGATCTTCTCAGGGAGATCGGTGGCACGGAAAAGGTGGCCCGGTCAAAGTGAAAGTTTTTGCCGGATTTTGAACACACTTGGCAAAAGCGAAGGTCCCACCCTAAATCCCACAACTGCTAGTCAGTCTCGAATTGTGGGATCATAAATTCAGATCCGTTGTAAGGGAGGTAAAAGAGCGGGTAACTCAAGGCCATGGAGATAGGTCTCGATTGTAGGTTCCTTTTATGAAAACCTAAGCCACTGGCACGGCTATTGCTTACCAAATACCACGAGGACGCCAATATATCGACAGGTCATTGTCTGAGGGTGGAGCCAAAGGGAGGTATACTCTCAAGGTGGTTGATATATCGAGCTGGCCCCGGCGCGATGGGAGTCGTATTAGAAGAGGTGAGGAAGAGGCGATAGATGGCATTCCGCGGTGACACCAATACCTTTTCCCTTGCCGCCGTTGTCCGAATGATTCACGATGAAAAGAAGACCGGTGTGCTCACGGTCACTAGTAACCAGCGTCGTCCCCGTGTCTACTTCAGGGACGGGAAGATCATTTATACCAGTGGGAACTCAGCACGGGAGCTCCTTTTGGGTGAACTTCTCAAGGCCAACAACCTCATCAGCGAAACCAAGCTCCAGGAGATGCTCGCACTTGCTAAATCGACCGATAAACGCATCGGCGTTACCTTGATTGAGCAGGGGTACGTTTCCAGCGAGAATGTCTCCCGTATTCTCGCCTACCAGTTCAGGGAGATTATTTCCAGGGTATTGATGTGGGATGATGCGGAGTTCACCTACACCGAAGGACTGGACGACTATGTAGAGGATATTCGTTTCGAGATTGATCCCATTAAGGTGCTGGCCGAGGCCGAACACCGTAAGACATACCAGAAGATTATTCCCAACGATCAGGTCGTATTCCAGATTAAGCCTGGCGCCTTAAAATCGAAATCAGTCTATGCCGACGGTGTTCTCCGGGTTCTGCTGCTCATTAACGGCAAGCGCACGGTGGCTCAAATTATTGCAAAGACGGGGTTTTCCCGCCTGGCCGTATACCGTACCCTCAGCAGCCTGCTGTCCGAGGGCACCATCGCCAGAAAGAGGGTAGCCAGCGCAGCAGCCGGGATGGAGGACATGGGGGAGAGGACAATACTTGCCTTTTACCGGATTTTGTTGCAGGTGATAATGACGGACCTTTCTGCTGAACTGGGCGACAAGAAGGCTGCTTCCCGCCTTGAGGGCAGCCTGCGTGATTCCGCTTACTATGAACGCTTCCTCTGCGCCTTCAACCTCGATCAGGACCTCGACGCAAATCTTTCACTGATACTGACCCACATGGAGAAACAGGGGCAGCCCCTTTCTAAAGGACAGTTGATCGAGGGGTTTAACCAGGTGCTTGCCAGTTTGTTTCAGGATGAAGGTAGTGTCCTGGGCTCTGCGGCTACCAAGGGCACGATAAGCAGGGTGAGAGCAGCCTTGCAGAGCGTGCCTGAATCTCAACGACTTCTTGCCCAGGCCACGAGCCGGTTTCTTGATGGTTATGAAGATGGCAGTCTGCTCACGAAGACCTGAATAGTATCCGAGGCTAAGGACCTTGAGCCGGGCACATCCATTAGACTGGACAAGATCGGTAATGCTGCCATTGCCAGCTTTTACAATCAAGTCATCCAGGTGGTAATGACCGACCTGGAGAGGGGACTAGGCGCCGAGGCCAAGAGGGAAATGGGAGGAATGGGGATCGCAGTGGACCAGTGAAGCGTGGTGATCCACTGGTCCTTAGAGCGAATATCCAACAGACAGGAGGTCTTATGGAAGGGAACAAAGGCTATTGGATCGCACAGGCTTTTATCTTGGTGTTCTATGTGATCACTTTGGCGATCTATAACCGGGCAAAAGCGGAATATGCCGGTGGTAAGATCGGGGCTGCCATTAATATGATCATGGTTTTTGTGGGCCTTCTTTTTCTCTCTGACTATGTAGACTATTTTCTCAGTAGCCTACTGCCCATTGGTGAGCAAGGGAGATTCAATATCATGATCTTACTCAGGCTGGTAGCCATCAGTGTGCTCTGTTTCGGCGGCTTGAGATTCTTTGTGAGTAAAACAATGAGGGGCAGCCTCGTCCGCCCAGCTTCTTTCGTGGGGGTCGAATCTGCAAGGGGCGCTGGCTCAGAGCAACCCGATTCCGAGGTGCCCAGGCGCAGTGAAGAGGCGGCTCGCAGTGTGGAGCCTTCTTCCGCCCAGGCCTTCGACTCTGCTGCAGAGGAAATCGGGGAGGCAGAAGATGTCTCCCAGACCATGCCGGCCCTGGGGCGTTACGAGATCATAGAGGAACTTGGCCGGGGGGGGATGGGCATCGTTTACAAGGGCCGTGATCCCAAGCTGGGCCGGTTGACGGCCATCAAGACCGTCCGGTTCAGCGATGATTTCGATGAGGATCAGGCGGAGAAAATGAAGGAGCTGTTTTTTCGGGAGGCCGAGGTCGTGGCCAAGCTCTCCCATCCCAACATCGTCACCATTTACGACGTGGGCGAAGATCTGGATTTGTTCTACATTGCCATGGAGTACTTGGAGGGTGAGGATCTGGAGAAATATACCGAGAAGGTGAAAGCCTTACGCGTCAGAGAGTGCATCGACATAATGGGCCAGGTCTGTGATGCCCTGGATTACGCGCACAATCAGGGTATCGTACACCGAGACATCAAGCCAGGCAATATTATGGTCTTGGGAAATGGACAGGTTAAAGTCACTGACTTTGGTATTGCCCGGGCAACCGAGAGCTCCAAGACCCGCACCGGCGAGATAAAGGGGACGCCTCCGTACATGTCCCCTGAGCAATTGTCCACCAGCAAGGTCGACGGCCGTTCTGATATTTTCTCTCTGGGCGTTGTCTTATACTGGTTGCTCGCCGGGGTGCTTCCATTCCGCGCCAACACCCTGACGACCCTCATGTACCAGATCGCTATGGTACCCCATGAGCCGCCCTCCAAGCACAACCCGAAGATCTATAAGGCGGCGGAGGACATTATAAACCGGGCCTTGAAAAAGGAACCGGGAAAACGCTACCAGACCGCAAAGCAGATGGGGGACCACCTGCGCCTGTTGGGCCGAAAGATCGATGAGCGTCGTGCGCAGGGCAAGTCTTGATACACCGTCTTGTCCGTTGCATGTTGTCAGTCACTAGCGCAGTTAAGTTGCTTCAGGCCTACCCCCCGTCTCTGTCTCAGCAGCATGTGCCTCAGCTCACCGTAACAATTCTGAGCGAATCTGCTTCACCCAATTGTCCCGGAGCGGTCCCCGCAGTGAGTATCACCCTTTCGCCTTTTTTGGCTAATCTCAAATGCTTTATGAGCTTCATTATCCTATCAGGCCACCCATCACCTTCGTTCTTCACCAAAAAGGGGCAAACCCCGTAGGATAAGGCCAAAAATCTGTAGGCTGGCTCATAATTAGAGAAGGACAGAATCCAGCAGTCAGGCTTAAATCTGGAGATACGGCGAGGGGTGCTGCCAGTATGGGTAGGCGTCAGGATGAGACGGACGTTGAGCGCACGGACGGCTTCAATCACATTCAGGGATATAACATCCTCAGCACTCACCTTCTTCTGGCCAACGCCATCCCTGAAGTACTGCTCCACATCCGATGACCACCTTACAGCTCTCCGTTGGCGTTCAATGGACGCTGCAATTCTGGCCATCATTTTTACCGTCTCTACGGGATATTTGCCAATGGCCGTTTCTTCAGACAGCATGACAGCATCTGTCCCATCCAAGATGGCATTTGCCACGTCTGTTACCTCTGCTCGGGTGGGGCGGATGTTCTCTGTCATGGATTCCAGCATTTGGGTGGCTGTGATCACAGGACGGCCCAGGAGATTTGCCTTGTGGATGAGTTTTTTCTGGACCCCGGGCACCTCTTCTATGGGAATCTGCACCCCGAGGTCTCCACGGGCGATCATAATTGCATCTGCTGTATCCAGTATTTCATCGATGTTTCTGGCTGCCTCCGCCCGCTCGATTTTTGCCACTACATAGATGGATTTACCCCTTTTTCTGGCAAATTCTTTGACCTTACGGATATCGTCTGCTTTTTCAACAAATGAAGTGCCAAAGGTATCCACCTCTTCCTTGAGCCCAAAGTCAACTAGATTGAGATCCTTCTCGGTTATCGGATCCCTCAATATTCTTGCCCTTGGGAGGTTTAATCCCTTGTGGGATAGCAAGGGCCCGCCAATGATAACCTTACACCTCACCTCATCGCCTGATACCTCGTGAACCCTCAACTGCAGCAGACCGTCGTTGAGATAGATGAGGCTCCCTTTCGCAACGCTCTGCGGTAATTGTGGGTAATTGACAGGTATACGTGAGGTTGTACCAAGGATGTCTTGAGCTGTAAGGGTGACATTGTCACCTCTTCTGAGCTCGAGGGGCTCATTCTGGAGCTTGCCAATGCGGATCTTGGGACCGGGGAGGTCAATCAGGATTGTCACCGCCCGCTCCAGCTGGGCAGCTAGAGAACGTATACGCCGAATATCTTCCCGGTGGTACTCAAGGGTGCCATGTGAGAGATTGAGTCGAGCCACATTCATGCC
>Ga0209636_10003312_pt1 | contig 16418 bp, 3 predicted proteins | sample DeeMarSWOR152_54_FD_187464 | JGI IMG/M metagenome (GOLD analysis project Ga0209636, IMG submission 187464) | Marine sediment microbial communities from White Oak River estuary, North Carolina - WOR-1-52-54 (SPAdes) (version 2) | ecosystem: Environmental > Aquatic > Marine > Intertidal zone >...
ATTTAGTTTTTAAGAATTGCCTTAATTCACTACTCGAAGGTCCGGGTTGTTGATGCGGAATAAGATAAGCGACTAAACTCGTCTCACTTATGCCGTCCTCTCGTGTCAGTACCGCTACTTCCTCTATCTCCTGATGTTCTCTCAGAATAGACTCGATCTCCCCAAGCTCAATTCGGAAACCACGAACTTTCACCTGATGGTCAAGTCGTCCCAAAAACTCAACATTACCATCAGGAAGATAGCGAGCTAAATCACCAGTTTTGTATAACCGAGTACCTTGTTCTTTGCTAAACGGATTAGGAACAAACTTTTCCGCAGTTAATTGAGGTCGATTTAAATAGCCTCGTGCTAAACCAATCCCTCCTATATATAATTCGCCTGGCACACCAATGGGAACTGGATTATATTTATGATCCAGAATATAAACTTTTGCATTGGCGAGCGGGTGACCAATATTTGGCTTTGGAAATGTCCTTTCTATCGCGCATGTTGTCGAATCCACAGTACACTCAGTCGGTCCATACATATTGTAAAAATCAATTTTATCACTTTGAGTCAAAATTTGCCAGGTGGCTTCATCGATAGCTTCACCACCGGGTAGTACAATCTTAAGTTTTCCATTCGATCCATCTAATAGATCTGAAGCAATTAATATCTTCAGTTGAGATGGTACGCAGTCTAATACATCTATATCATTCGACCTTAAATAGTTTACCAACGCTTTTCCATCGCCTCTTATTTCTTGAGGTAAAATAAACAGGGAATGCCCCTTTAATAACATAACAAGTTGCTGAACCGACGCATCAAATAGCAATGGTGCATTGAGACTCACATTAAAGTGAGTATCTGCATATTGATCATAAATCGCTTTATTGAGACCTTTTAGCAAATTGATAACAGAACGATGTTGAATCATAACTCCTTTTGGCTGCCCTGTTGATCCCGAGGTATAGATTATGTAAGCCAAATTTTCCGGTAATATCTGATTGGTAGGATCAGCATCATTCTCTCGTGAAATCAACTCCCATTCCGAATCAAGGCACAAGATTTTACCTTTATAGTCTGGGAAATGATTGATAAGATCATTTTGTGTTAGCAAAATCGATATGTTTGCATCTCCAAGGATGAATGTTAGTCGCTCCTTTGGATAAGTTGGATCCAATGGGACATAGGCTCCTCCAGCTTTAAAAATGCCTAAAATGCCAACAATCATCGCTAACGAACGGTCAACACAAATTCCTACCTTTGTCTCAGGAGTAAAGTCAAGTTTTCGTAGATAGTTTGCTAACTGATTTGCACGTATATTTAGCTCCTCATAAGATAACGCATCTTCCTGGAATACAACAGCCGCTGTGGTCGGTGTTTTTTCAACCTGCTTTTCAAACAACTGATGATAGCTTATTTCCTCTAAACTGTCTGTGGCTGTTCGATTCCATTCGATCAAAATTTTTTGTTCTTCAACTTTGGGTAAAATTTGTAAATCCGAAATTCGCCGATCAGGATTCGTGATGATATTTTCCAAAAGCGTCTGAAAATGACTAATGAGTCGCTCAATTGTAGAACTATTAAATAAATCGGTATTATATTCGAAAATTCCCCTTAGCCCATCGACTTCCTCGATCATTGTCAAAAGCAGGTCGAATTTTGCAGTTTCTGTTTCAATCTCCTGGATTGTTAATTTGAGACCCGAAAATTCTAATGTTTCAAGCGGGGCATTTTGAAGATCAAACATGACCTGAAATATTGGTGTATGGCTCATATTTCGTTCAAGTTTTAATGCTTCTACCAACATTTCAAACGGGACATCTTGATGAGCATAGGCTTCAAGCGTCACATCTCGGACCTGTTTTAGTAATTCAAGAAAGGTTGGATCACTGGAAAAATGAGTTCGCATTACTAAGGTATTCACAAAAAAACCAATCAGGTCTTCAATTTCAGCGTGATTTCGATTGGCGATGGGCGTACCGACACAAATATCACTTTGAGTTGTAAAACGGTACAGCAGGGTTTGAAACGCTGTCAGTAATGTCATAAATAGGGTAACTTCTTCCTGACGACTCAATCTTATTACTGTTTCGGTAAGCTTTTTCGACAATTTAAATGAGTAATGTGCTCCATGATAACGTAAAATACCCGGTCTTACGCGATCTGTTGGCAACTCCAATACTGGCGGAATACCCTCTAAGTGATTTTTCCAGTAATTCAACTGGGACTCTAAATTCTCTCCCTTTAGCCACTGTCGTTGCCAGGCTGCAAAATCTGTATATTGAATGGGGAGATCAGGTAATTCTGGTCTTTTCCTATTATTGAAGGCGTCATAGAAACGAGATAATTCACGAATAAAAATTCCAGTAGACCATCCATCAGAAATGATGTGATGCATGGTAAACAGTAGTATGTACTCCTCTTTTTCCAAACGAAGTAATTTTGCTCGCAACAATGGACCATGAATCAAATCAAATGGTTGTCGTCCTACTTCTTTTGCTAATTGTTGATATACTAATATTTGGTCTGATTTCGATAAATTTTGGAGATCAACTATAGGTAAGGCTAATATCAATTCTGGTTGAACATGTTGAACTGGTTGATTCTTCTCTATAGCGAAAGTTGCACGTAAATTTTCATGATGCTGGATAATTTTATTTAAGCTTTTTTCCAGGGCATTTTCGTTTAATGCACCACTAATTTGAATGGCAGCAGCAATGTTATAGAGCGGACTATTTGGATTAAATTGATGCAAAAACCACATCCGCTCTTGTGCAAAAGACATCGGAAATTCAGCTTGATTTTCTCTTTTCGAGATGCTCTGTTCCTTATTACTGTCTTTTAGTTTGTTCTGCAAGCGTTTAATCAAAAGGGCACGCTTTTCCGGTGAAAGTTCTGCGATGCGTTTTGAAAAATCAGTCATTGAATTCTACCTCTAGTACAATTATTTTATTATCACCCATAAATGAAAAAATCCAGTAATCCCCTATTTCATAGAATGCCATTATCTGCTTAAGTTTTCAATATTGAGATTTAGAAGAAGTTCCTAGTCCCTAAACAGTAAACTTCTTGCCCAATGAACAAAAATTCTTTGACCGCGAATTACGCTAATTTCTCAAATTACGCGAATTAATAATTAGCGAAATTCGTTTAATTTGCGTATTTAGCGGTTTGGTTCTGGCTTGTCCAGGTTAGGATAAAATAACAATATATATCACTACTTAATCAGATTTAATCGAACATCCTCCTAAATCCCCCTTCATAAGGGAGACTTTCTGAAATTCCCTCCTATGAAGGGGGGCAAGGGGGGATGTTGTTTAGCAGGAAATAAAAAAATTATTATCGAATAAAGTAATCTGACTAAGTAGTAATATTTGTTCAACTATGATTCTACCCCTTCACTTAACAAATTTTTAACTTCCTCATCAGAGAGTTCTTCTAACTCATCTAATAGCCCATTTAACTGTTCAGCATCAATTTGTTCGGTTTGAGCTTTTGCAACTACTAGGGCGAGATTAGCCACTGTGGGCATATCAAACAATTTGCGAAGAGGTATATCCACCTGAAGGGTGTTTTTTATTCGTGTAATAATTTGGGTCGCCATTAATGAATGCCCGCCCAGGTCGAAAAAGTTATCATAAATACCCACACATTCCACACCCAGTACTTCAGCCCACAGGTCAGCAATCATCTGTTCTACTGGATTTGTTGGGGCAATATAAGTCTTTGATAAATCAAGACGGTCTTGATCCGGCGCTGGTAATGCCTTGCGATCCATTTTGCCGATTGGCGTTTTAGGCAATTCATCCAAACTCATAAAAACCGTTGGAATCATATAATCCGGTAATTTCTCTCTGAGGAAATTTCTTAATTCAGTTTGTATCAAATCTGGATCACCAACATAATATGCTACCAGACGCTTATCACCCGACAAATCATCTTTTGCCACAACTACACCCTCTCTAACTTTCGGATGTTGATTCAGCACAGCATCAATTTCACCCAATTCGATGCGATAGCCCCGGATCTTGACCTGCTGATCCACACGCCCTAAGAACTCGATATTCCCATCAACCAGATAACGGACCATATCACCGGTCTTGTATAGTCGTGCCCCTGGTTCACTACTAAACGGATCGGGAATAAAACGCTCGGCGGTCAAATCGGGTCGATTTAGATACCCCCGTGCCACACATGCGCCACCGATGTATAATTCTCCAGGAACACCAGCGGGAATTGGATTACTTTGCTGATCAAGAATATAAATAGATCGTAGCTCAAGTGGGCGACCGATTGGAACGCCATTATAGAATTCATCACCATTCACTTGAGCGGGAACCTCAAAAATAGTTGAAGTGATAGTAGTTTCTGTAGGACCGTAGGCATTCAGTAATTTCGTTGAATTAAGCTTGGTTCTCCGCCACAACTTTAAACTGTCAACCGTCATCAGATCACCGCCGACGATTACCAGTCGGAGTTGTCCAGTAACATCCAACCCGTTTGAACCATCCCATGCCTGGTTTAATTGATTCCAATAAGCGGTTGGTGGATTAATCACGGTTAAGCCGTAATCTGTTATCTTCGTTTGAAATTCTGCTGGACTCCAGACCTCTGCACCTCTCAAAATCAATCTTGCACCCGCAATCAGAGGTGGTAGTATTTGCTCCAATGAAGCATCGAAATTGAAAGAGGCAAATTGGAGTACACAATCATTTTCAGTCAATTCATAGAAGTGTTTCATATAGAAGCAATGATTGGCAATTGAGTCATGGGAAATCAACACGCCTTTGGGTTTACCCGTAGAGCCAGATGTGTAAATGACATAAGCCAGGTTATCCATTGTCGTACGGCTGATTGGATTATCAGTGCTCTGTTGGGCGATTGACTCCCCATCACTATCCATACAGATGATCCGAAAACTATTCTCTGGTAATAATCCCATCAATTGACTTTGGGTTAATATCACCGATACGTTTGAATCTTCAATTATAAACGCCAATCGTTCTTTGGGATAATCGGGATCTAAAGGTAAATAGGCTCCGCCTGCTTTAAATATGGCCATCAGCGCTATAATCGCATCCAATGTTCGTTCCATGTAAACGCCAACTAACACTTCAGGACCAGTACCTAATTCCTGTAAATAATGTGCTAGTTGATTCGCTTGTTGATTTAATGCCTGGTAAGATAGTTCATCTTTATCATAACTGACAGCAATGGCGTTGGGTGTTTTTTCTACCTGGTCTTCAAATAGCTGATGAATACGTTTGTTCTGAATGCGCGAAAAAATTGTCTTTGGTTTGTTCCATTCTCTTAAAAGTAAATTCTGCTCATCATCACTTAAAAATGGCAGTGCTGAAATACGCTGGATTGGATTATTAATAATACCATCTAAAAGTTTATGGTAGTGAACGAGCATCTGTTTGATAGTTCTATCATTGAATAAATCGTAACTATATTCAATACCTACTAAAAGTTCCTTACCCTGCTCGGCAACCAGCATGCTGAGTTCGAATGGAGTCGCTTTATCTGATATCGCTAATGATTCTAATGTAATCTCAGCTAATTCAATCTTCCCGCCCGTTTCACCAAGTATAAAGGGCGCAAAATTTTCGCTATCGATAAATTTCGTCGTTTTTTGTAAAGAGAACATGACCTGAAATATAGGTGAATAATTAAGATAACGGGATGGATTTAACCGTTCTACTAAAAGGGCTAATGGATAATCCCCATATTTGAATGCTTCCAGTACAGTCTGTTGTAATTGATGTAAAAAAGAAAAAAAAGTGGGATTACCAGAAAGATCTCCTCGTAATGCAATAGGATTCACAAAATATCCAGCTAATTGCAGAAATTTTCTACTTCTCCCTAGCTTTGGTGAACCAACAATGATATCTTCCTGGCCTGTATATCGGTAAAGCAAAACCTGAAATGCCGCTAATAAAGCCATATAGAGCGTGACACCTTGTTCTCTACAAAATAGTTTAATTCTTCTTGTCAATTCTTCTTCAAGTTTAAAGGTTTGAATTTTACCATGATAAATTTGTTTGCTTGATCGTGGACGATCGGTAGGCAAATTAAGAACCGGTAGATCACCAGAAAGCTGTTTCTTCCAATAAGCCCAGAGTCGCTCTCCTTCTTCGCCAGCTAACATTTCCGTTTGCTCATTCACATAATCCGTATATTCCAATTCAAGGGGTGCAAATGACAATTTTTCTCCAGATTTCTCAGCAGCATAAAGCATTGCTAACTCATTCAACAATATAGCTAATGACCAAAGATCCGAGATAATATGATGGATAGCGACAAGAACATAATGATCCGTTGGTGATTTACTGTACAAATACGCTTTCATCAAAGGTCCGTTTTCTAAATCAAAAGGTCGATAAACTTCTGCTTTGAAACAGCTATTCAGGTATTCACTACTCCAATTTGAAGCATCCTCATGTTGAAAACAGACCTCCATGTATTTATGCACAATTTGAACGGATTCCTCATTTCGAGTCGTAAAAGTTGTCCTTAAGGCAGCATGACGATCGATTATTTTTTGAAATGTGTTTTTAAGAGCATGGACATCAAGTTTTGTTCGAATTCGGGCTAATCGAACAATATTATAGGCTGTATTTTCAGGTGACAAATTGTGAAGAAACCATAGTGCTTTCTGACCTGCAGATAATGGGTGCTCCGTAAAATCCGGTTCTATCGGCTTTGAAATTGAGGTCGTTACAGTTTTTGTGCTCTTAGCAGATGCTATTAAATCTGTTGATAGTATTGAAGCAATTTCATTAATTGTAGCACCCTGGAGCATACGCTCTAAGGGCAACTCGATATCCAATGTCGATTCAATTTCGGCCGCAAATTCAATAGCCATAAGCGAGTCAATACCAAAGCTGATCAGTGGCTGTTTTGTATTTAGATGAGATGGTTCAACCTTTAGTACCTTAGCTGCTTGATTCAAAAGATGGGATTCAATCAACGCTTGCCGTTCCTCTAGGCTAACGGTCAGCAATGCTTCTCGTGTGATCCCATCTTCCTCAATTAAAAATTCAGATTTGCTCAAGATGCTGGAATTAACGACTTTTAATTTACCTGCCAAATACTCGGCTTTACAAGTACGCCGCTGAATTTTGCCGCTTGAAGTTTTGGGGATTGTTCTTGGTTCAATAAGAACCACTGCATAGGGATGTATTTCATAAGTTTCAACGACTGCCTGACGGATGCTTTCTACTATGGAATCCAGATCATACTTACGGTTTCGTCTTACCTCTTGAACAATTACCAGACACTCTTCATTAGCTACATCTACTGAAAATGCTGCTCCACAACCTGGTCTTAATGCAGGATGCGACTGTTCAACAGTCAATTCAATATCCTGCGGGTAATGATTTTTACCACGAATGATAATTAAGTCTTTAAGCCGACCGGTGATAAATAGCTCCCCATCTTTGATGAAACCTAAATCACCGGTACGCAGAAACGGCCCTTCACCACCATCTGCAATATATGCATGAAAAGTTTCTTGTGTTTCCTGAGGACGATTCCAATACCCTTTAGCAACGCTAACTCCTGAAATCCAAATTTCACCGACTTCCCCTGGATTACTTTCCTTAAAAGTCTCAGGATTAACAATAACTATCTTTTGATCGCCTTGTGTATAACCACATCCGACAGCAGTATAGCTATCTTCTTCAGTATTTAGGACTTCGACAATTTTATTGTTTTTGATCTCTGATTTTCTAATATTCAAAAATATTGGCGGTTCATTCTGCTTACCACCAGAGACAAATAACGTTGCCTCAGCAAGTCCATAACAAGGGTAAAATGCTTCACGTCGAAATCCACATGATTTAAAAGTCTCAAAAAATTGATCAATCGTCGCTGGTCGAACAGGTTCTGCTCCGCTAAATGCGACAACCCAATTGTGCAGGTCCAAGCTCTCCCTCTGCTCTTGAGTTACTTTCCGAATACATAGATCATAAGCGAAATTGGGCCCCCCGCTTACAACCGGTTTATCTTTAATTCGCGAAATTGCGTTTAACCATCTCAAAGGACGCTGTAAAAAGTCAATGGGTGACATTAGTGTACATGCTATTCCCGCATAAAGAGGCTGCAAGACACCACCGATCAGTCCCATATCATGATAGATTGGCAGCCAGATTACTCCTTCACAATCAGAGTTGAATATTAATCCTTCGTATATCAAAGCCAAGTTATACAGTAGATTTTCATGACTCAGCATAACTCCACGGGGTGTACCGGTGGAACCTGATGTGTATTGGAGAAAGGCTAATGTACCTGAATTAATGTTTGGATAGCTCCATTCATCAGCCAAATTATTGCTAATTCCTTCAGTTGATAACCATTTTAACTCACCGAGGTCTTTTGCATTAACAATGGCACTTCTTTTCGATAAATAAGAATTGATTGAACTCCCAAACTTTTTCAAAAAAGGGACTTTTTCAAGGGAGTCAGTAACCTTAGATCCGAACCTCATGATTTTAATCATGGAGAGAATAGAATCAGTTGTCAACGCTATTTTAGCTTGCGCGTCATTAGCAATTACCTGAAGCCTGGGTAAAGTTCTATTTAGTCGCGTGGGATCAGGTGGATAGGCAGGAACAGCCACAACTCCAGCATATAAACATCCTATAAATGCAACAACATATTCCAAGCCTGGCGGATAGATCAGCAAAGCCCGTTCGCCACTAACTCCCATTGACTGCAGCCAGGCACCGATAGCGCGGGCTTTTTTATCCAGATCAGCATAACTCAAACGGATTTCATTTGCATTAGTATCCTGTAACCAGGTATAGGCTCTTTCATTTGAATAATTAATAGCTCTCCAGCGAAGAAGCTCAACCAATGTTGTTGGCTCAAAATTCATACCACCAAAAACCTTTGAATGAATTGACATTTTCACCCTTTCATCCCGTTAAAATAATAATACCTTTCAAAATTTTGCTCGATCAAGTACTCGATTTTAATACATCATGATATTTACCGTCAATACAGCTCTCATTGCGTAAAATTCTTTCTATTTAAAAATCCAGTTCCTCATTTAATATTGCGAGTATTTGTATCTAAGGCATTTAAATAGATCTTTTTTAAACCTGTGGTATTGAATTTGTAGTCATATTCATTATTTAACCTTAATATATAACTTTAAAATTACTAAGAAATAACCACAGCAATACACCTTTGTAGTTACCACGTAACAATAGAACCAATCTCGATAAATTGCGGAAATATTAGAAGACCTTTAAAACAGGAATTATCAACTCGAAAAATGATAATAAATATTCATCACTCCAAGATTGAAGCTTGTGATATGGATTAGGTCTACCACCAATTACCATTTTGTAATTCTTTGAATTATCTAAAGATTAATTGTAAACCACTAAAAGGCATCTCAAAAATTTTTCAGTATAATCTTTTTAATCTGAGCGGATAAAATGAGGATTTAAACTTTTAGCATTTTTTTTGTTTTTATTTCTACAAAGGAGAGAATTATTAGTTATTTATAGTAGGTACTTCTTCCAAAAAATTCAAAAAAAACTCGATTATATTTTAAATTTTTTTACGCAAACATAATCAAAAGAAAGTATTATACGAACAGAAAGTTAAAAAGCAATTCTCAAACATATTGTAATAGTAGAAATATAGTTAATTTGCTGATTTTAAATTAATAAGAACGTTGATTTTTACAATAACTTGTAATATAAAAATTAAAGCAAAAAAAGCTTGACATTTTGATATAATTTTTGTATTATATCTATGTATTTTCATTGTTCTATTAGAGTTATTTAATTGGGGGATATTTATCTATTATTTTAATTAAATTTATATCATATTCTGGATATGAGCACAATATTAATTTTCCCCAAAATTTTTGATCTATCATACGAATTCTGAGTTCATGATAGAATTCAAAAAATAAAAAATCACATCAAAATGGGTAAAATTGATAATTCTCATTCCTATATAATGAGTCTTCAAAGTCCCCCCTATTTTGAAGTTGTTAGAAACATCGTTATAAGTTAATTAAATTCCCAACTTATCAAATTGTCAGGTTTTATAACAACAATAAAAATTCTTTGTTGTTTTAATAGCTTATTATTTGCGCATCCATAAAATTGATATTAGATATATGAAATACCTCTTGCAGGAAGGGGGTGAAAATATTTTTTGCAGGGGAAAAAACTTTTTGTTTTTTTAATTCATTAGAAATTTAAATAGTCAACTCTAAAAGCTGGAGGACCGAATCCATGGACAAGAAATTTATATTAGTAACACTTGTCTTGATGGTTGCTTTTGCTTTTTCAGTCAATGCAGCGGACGATCCAAAGTCACTCAAAGAATTGACTGATAAGGCAGAAACCATCATTGTCGGTAAAGTGAGTAAACAGCAATCTGAATGGGATAGCAACCATAAGATGATCTATACCACTGTTACCGTCAATGTCGACGAGTATTTAAAAGGGGATGATAAATCGAAGACACAAATCATCAAAGTCCCCGGGGGCAAGATCGGTGATGCACACTTAAAAGTCATAGGAGCCCCTACTTTCGATGATGGAGAGAAAGCCCTTCTATTTCTCAGTTCTTCCCCTGGTAATGGGAAAGAAAAAACTATCATTGGATGGAATAAGGGCAAAATACCTCTTCATGCTAAAGACAACGCTGAGGTAATATCTTTAACAGAAATTAGAAAACATCTGGCAAAAACGAATCCTAAATCAGATATCCCGGAAATGATTCAATTTCCAGACCCTGATTTACTGGTAAATAAAGCCAAAAAATATAAGCCAACCAGTGGCAATATTTCTGAGTCCGAAACTGAAATTCAAGAAGGCGTGTGGGGCTGGCGTTGTGTATGGGGAGACAATTTCGAGGGTGATTTCCCGGGTACAGATTGGGTATTGAGTCACAATTTAATCCCAGAAATCAAAAATGGCTATACATGGGGTAAAACAAATATTAATCCTTATGATGGTGATTACGCCGTTTGGTGTGCTCAAAGCAATTTTATCCCTGAAAATCCCGACCTGAAGGCAGGTGTCGATAATTATCCGCCCATGTGTCAAGCCTGGATGGCAGCCGGTCCTTTTGATCTTAGTGACTGTTACACAGCTCATTTAACTTTCAAAATTGATCAAACAGTTGAACCATTTAGGGATGGCCACCCAACTGATCGTACTGGTGTCGGTTTTTCAATAGATGGAGTCTGGTTTAAAATAACAGATGAGCCTGAATATCAATGGTTTTATAATTCCACCGGTGGGTATATTGATTACTTAATAAATATCGAAAACGTAGTTGGACCTTTGTGGGATAAAACCCAGGTCTGGATCTGTTTTTTCTTTTGGAGTGATCATGAAAATGGTGAGAAAGGTACCTGGATCGATAATGTTAAATTGAAAAAATATCTCCCACAATCCATGCATCCAGAAATTGCATCGGTTACACCAGCAAAACAATCTGCCGGAACTGGCAAGAGCGTCAAAATCATGGGCTTGAATTTTGGTGATTTCAATGATGGCAACCCCGATACAAAGGTTGAATTCTTCTCTGGATTCTACTGGTGGGGTGATTCTATGTGGGTGCCTGCAACATCCTTTTCATATTGGGGAAATACCAAGATTATTTGCGACGTGCCAGCCGGCGCAAGCAGCGGTAAAATTCGCATGAGACGTCCACAGGAAGGTGTTGGTTACCATGATTTTGATGTCTCATTCGCTTATGACGGTTGCAGATGGCAAGCAGGTGTGGGGAATGCTATTGGAACAGATTATCCAATTATTCCATTTAAGGTAAATCCATATACCTATATCGATTATAGCGCAGGATTAATTTTAGAGGAAATGATCGATTGTGCCAATACTTGGAACATGGATGCCAATGCCATGGTTCACCTCGAATTCGCTGGCATGACTTATATAATCGAACCAGCACTCGATGGTGAAAATACAGTTCTTTGGGATGAAATTGATTATCCACCTTATGGAATTCCAAGTATAACTTACTTGTGGACTGATGGTGCAGGCAATATCATTGAAGCAGATTTGGTTTTAAATAAATACCATACCTGGATTAACCTAGAATTTTTTGGTGGTGATCCTTCTTTAGCACCTCCATTCTGCCTCGTAACAATAAACTGGGCTACCCATGAATTCGGAAACTTTCTTGGTCTGTCCGATTTGCATGGTGCCAATGACATGGAAAAGACCATGTTCGGTTTCAATTTTGCTGAATACATGGATTTAATTTTCTTAGATCAACATGCCATTGACCTTCATCCAGAGGATATCGAAGGTTTACAATGGATTTATGGTAATGGCTGCAATGTTGATTTTGTCGCGGAACCTACCGTTGGCCTCAGCCCATTAACCGTACATTTTGTCAACAAAAGCACAAGCAAATATCCTATTGCCAGTTACTACTGGGATTTTGGCAATGGCGAAACGAGTACGGAACAAAATCCAACCACTACTTATAATGCACCAAATGCAGCAAGTTTCGATGTTAGTTTGACCATAACAGATGTCTACGGTCATTCAAACACAGGTATGATTCGGGATGTGGTTAAAGTAAATGTCCGAGTTGCAGCAGGTATCCTGGCAGAGCCAACTGTTGGTTTTGGTCCATTAACTGTACAATTCGAGAATAAGACAACTGGTACCGCGGAAGAATTCTTGTGGGACTTTGGAGACGGTAATACCAGTACCCATAAGAATCCAATTCATACCTACACCAAACCAGGTGTTTATTCTGTATCCTTGACTTCAAGCGGTCCAGGTGGAACTTACACAGAGTCAATCGCTGGCTTAGTAGAAGTCTACGATGATATGGAACATCTCGGCTTAACTTACCTCGAACTAGTGGACCACACCGGTGAAACATGGAGAGGTGAAGGCTGGGATAATGCCATCGATCATGACACTTACCATACTCAGGGTACTACAAATGTAAAAGGTGATCATCCTTGGGCAATCTTTACATTTGATGATGGATTTGCTCGGAATATTGATAAAGTTAGACTACTTACAGATACTGGAATCGAAGGTAAACAAGGCGACTGGGTCACCGACTTTACCGTAGCCGTATCTATGGATGGTGAAAACTTCACTGATATTGGTACTTTCCGAAAAGCCAGTAGTGGCTGGGAAGAGTTCACTTTCGATCCTGTTGAAGCGCTTTTTGTGAAGTTAACCTGTGAGGCAGCTTCGTACAGATGGCAACAGATCGGTGAATTCGAAGTGTATGAAAAAATTAACTTGCCGGATATAGCTGGCTCATTCATTATGGCTTCGGAATCTCATATCGCCAATGGTTATGGACAGGCTGGAGTCAAAATTGTTCTAACAGATGCAAACGGGAATCCAGTGACTGGCATTTCACCATCATATTTCAGAATAGCGGCGACTGGTACCCATAACTATTATAACATTGTCGACGAAACAGATGAACCCGGTGTTTATATTGGCGGCTTTAGTTCGCTGAAAGCTGAGGATAAAACGATATCTGTCCGTGTCGGTGGATCTCGACTGTCATCCTCAACATTAACGACAGCGACACCAGTCATCGTGAAATTCACTGAGCCAGAATTAACTAAAGAAAAATTAGCAGTTCATCAAGGCACAGAAACCTGGAATAGCGAAGGCTGGGGCAAAGGTGTTGATGGCGATCCCGAAACACAGGTGGCAGCTTCAAAATTTAATGGTTGCTACGGTATTTACAAATTCGCCGATGAAAGTGAACGAGCCATTCTTAAAGTTCGTCTGTTGAGAGGTAATGGTAAAGGCTATCCACAACAATTGGTGACTGAATATAAAATCTCGACCTCAATGGATGCTGTCAATTTTATTGAATTATTCAGAAAATACACCGATGCCACCGATTGGGAAGAAAAGCTAACATTACCTGTCATGGCGAAATATATTAAGGTCGAATTACTTGAATCGGAAGATAAATACCGTGCATTTGCAGAATTAGAAGTGTACACCACACCATTGATTGCCACCAGTTTCGATGGATTAGTCGGAAGAGCATTTAAGTCGAAAGATATGATCCCGACAAAATATGCAGTACGACAGAATTATCCGAATCCATTTAATCCTGAAACCATGATCTCTTTTGATCTACCAGAGGAAGCTAAGGTCTCCTTAGAGGTCTATAACTTGATGGGTCAGACGATTAAGACTCTAGTAAACGATAAAATAATCGCTGGAAGACATCAGGTGATGTGGGATGGTACGGATAACAAAGGCATCTCTGTTGTCAGTGGTGTTTACTTCTATCGAATCAAGGCTGTCGGTAAGACCAATACCTTCTCACAAAAGATGAAGATGATGCTGGTTCGATAGTCTTTAATCTGAGTTGAAATAAAAAACCGAATGGGTTTGATTAGTCAAAACTCATTCGGTTTTTTTTATTTTGAAATCCGAAGGAGCACAAAATTTCATTTTGTTTGTTATTCATTAAAGATGTACTCGTTATGGATTAAAATTTCAGTACTGCTGTCATTCCTGCGAATGCAGGAATCTCCTTATTTACAAACAATTAGGAGATGCCTGTATGCACAGGCATGACATGAAAAAAACAATCCGTAACAAATATACAAATCACAACAAATCCGTTGACGTTCTATCATCAGTTGGGAAGAAGTTATCTATTGATATTGATTCAAAGATTAAAACTTCACACTCACCCCAAAAGTCGGCAATAACGGAAACTGATAACTTTCACTTCGTTGAGAATAATCGTCGTTCCAGACATAATCATAAATATTTTTATGATTGTAAATGTTCAATACCTCAATATAAATTGAAAAAGGAACTTTGCTCCATTTAAACCAATAATCTGCCCTGATATCCAATCTTTGATAAGAAGGCAATCGTTCAGAATTAATAGACCCCTCAATTGGTAAATAGCTATTCGTTTCAGGAAAATAAATCACACTATCCAGCGGGGTGTAAGGTCTACCAGAATAGATCAGCCATTTTAATGAAATATCCCACTTTGGATGTGGATGATAATTGATCACTGCTGAAATCGTATGGCGTTGATCCTGCATGGGATAATATTCTACGCCCTGCGGCTTATCCTTCCTTTTCGATACCGAATAAGAATAACTGATCCAACCATCCAATCTGCCAGAGACTCTTTTTTGAACAAAAATTTCTGTCCCATAGCTTTTGCCTAATCCTGAATTGGAAAAATTGGTTACGGGATTTTTAACAATCAATTTATGAAAATCTTTGTAGTACAATTCGATTCTTGTCAGAACATTTTCGAAAATCTGTCTTTCCACACCCAGAATATAATGCGTTGCATGCTGTGCTTTTAAATTAGGATTGCCATTATTAACATCCATCTGCACCGGGTCTTTTGGAAACTGGCGATAATAACCCCAGGCGCCTTTGAGAACATTTCTTTTCCCCATTGCCAGAGAAAAACTCAATCGTGGACTCCACACCATCTGCCGGGAGACATCAAAATATTCCCAGCGCAAACCAGCATTTACTGAAACAAGTGGCGGAAGTAGCTCCAATTGATCCTGAATATAGGCTCCAGCATAATTATACGACCTGGCATTATCCATTCGGACTCGTGTGGAATCATCTGAAATGCGTATGCTGCTATTTTTATCGTCGCCAGAATATTGCAGCCAGAATGACTTATTAAAAAACATTTTTTGCATAACATCAGAGCGATGGAGATAAAACCCTGTCTCTATTTTATGATTATTGAAATTTAACAAGGTAGCATCTTCTCGAACATCAAAATTTTTGGCATAAAATTCAATCCATTGGGGAAATAAGCCAAAAGTACGGTATTTAAATGGCTGTTCTGAATAGGAAAAAGTTGTGTGGGTAAACGCTTTTGGTGAGATAATCCATTTCCAATCAAACGTAGCAATCGTCATCTGATTGTTCCAATCATAATCGCCACTATCCGCTGGAGTATCTGCCCGGGTTGATTTTTCAAATTGCAATTTCATCCGATCTCCAGTGTGCAATCCACTGAAAGAAAGTAAGTGATTTTCTCCCAGGGGATAAAACAGAATCATTTGCAGGTCATAGAAATTAGGGAAGATATAATTCTCAAAAGCGCCAATTGCTTTCATGAGTTTATCATGATAAGTACGCCGAGCCGAAAGAAACAAGGAACCTCGGCGATGCAGGAAAGGTCCTCCAATATAACTATTGACGCTCAAAAAACTCAAGCTGGTTTTGCCCTCAAAATTTTCCTTGTTCCCTTTTTGATTAGTCACCATTAAAAACGAAGCCATGGCATTACCATGACTGGCAGGAAAACCACCGGCGTAGAATTCAATCCGATCAATTAAATCAGGATTGAAAATACTAACCATTCCTCCCAGGTGATACGGTTCATAAATAAAAGTCCGATCCAGCAGAACAATATTTTCATCCGCA
>Ga0209636_10003315_pt1 | contig 16409 bp, 7 predicted proteins | sample DeeMarSWOR152_54_FD_187464 | JGI IMG/M metagenome (GOLD analysis project Ga0209636, IMG submission 187464) | Marine sediment microbial communities from White Oak River estuary, North Carolina - WOR-1-52-54 (SPAdes) (version 2) | ecosystem: Environmental > Aquatic > Marine > Intertidal zone >...
GATCCTGTGATATCGGTGACGCCAGGGATACCAGTCCCATCTTGGGAGCTGGTGGGGTCATTTACAGTATAGTAGAAGATGATTTCGCCATCTTCACCATACGGTGTAGGGCTAACCGCATCATAGGTAACAAAGGTTTGGATTGCTCGTATAGAAAATCCAATTGTTTGGTTAGCGTCGTCATGTTGGCTATCAGGCGAGTTCACATAAATGTACAGGGAGTAGGTTTTGATGCTGGTTATTAGACCACTTGAGTAGAGTATGGTGAGGGTGTATTGGCCGCCCCCATTATCTACAAGTGTGTAATCTCCTCCTGTGAGTGGTGTTCCATCTAGTGTGGAGCCAGAAATATCGGTTACGCCTGTGATACCATTACCATGTTGACTGCTTGCAGGATCATTGACACTATAGTAAAAGGTGATTATCACGTTCTCGCTCCAGGGCACAGGAATCACTGGATTGTAAGTAATCTGTGTAGCCAATGTTCGAACGGTAAAGCTCGTGGTTTGAGCAGCGTTTTCATGTTGGGTATCTGGTGTGTTTACAAAAACGTAGAGTGAATATGTTGTAATACTATTGATCATTCCGCTGGAGTACAGGATGGTGAGGGTGTATTGGCCCCCACCATTATCGATTAGTGTATAATCGCCACCGAGTAGGGGGGCACCATCGAGAGTGGAACCAGTGATGTTGGTGACACCAGGAATTCCTGTACCATGTTGACTACTAGCTGTATCACTGACACGATAATAGAACGTGATAACAATATCTTCACTCCAAGGTGTTGAAGCAATGGGTTCGAAGGTAACTTGGGTGATTAATGCCCGAATCACGAAGGTAATTTGCCTGTTATTGCCGATGTATTCAGATGAAGGCGAGATAACATACAATTGCAATGTGTAGGATTTGACGGTATTTATTCTCCCACTGGAGTACAGGATGGTGAGGGTGTACTGACCGCCACCATTATCCACAAGGGTATATTCGCCGCCAAGGAGGGCACTTCCATCAAGCGTCGTTCCAGTCAGGCTTGTGACACCGGTGATTCCTTCTCCATCATGTGAACTATCGGGATCATCAACAGTATAATAAAACGTGATTACCTGGTCTTCACCTCGCGGTGTTGGTTGTGGTGGATCATAGGTGATAGATGTTTCCAAAGCTCTTACATTAAAGTTGATGGATCTGGTGGCATCACTATACTTCGAATCTGCTGGTGTTACTTGAAGAAGGAGGGAGTAGGATTTTACAGAATCAATTACTCCACTTGAAGAAAGGATTGTTAGGGTATATTGACCACCTCCAAGATCTGAGAGGGAGTAATTAGTCCCTTCAGTAAGTGGAGTTCCATCAAGTTGAACAATAATCGATGCTCCGCTCAACCCAGTTCCATCATGTTGGCTGTCTGGATCATTAACGGTGTAATTAAAGGAAATCACTACGTCTTCGTCCCAAGATACGGATCCAGGCGGTGTGTAAGTGATGGTCGTTGAGATTTCACGAATTACAATTGTAAGAACTAAAGTCTGGTTTTGATAATAATTGAGGTCTGCTTGGATTGCAAGGGAATAGGTACCGGGTGTAGGTTTATCTGTGGTGTCTACGGTTATATTATACCATCCTGCAGTTCCGGTGGGTGTAACAACAGTACTTGGCCATCCGGTAGTGGTAATTGTGGCTCCAGTGACCCCGGTATTGTTGTAGACATCCCAGTATTTGACTTGAACAGTGAAAACTTCATCATAAGGGACCGTTAATCCAGGTGACTCAGGAGATGTAAGAGAGGTTCCACCTCTGATAAAGAGGTTAATTGATGTGCTCTTTGAATCGAAGTCCGTTTTATTAGCATCAATGCTAAGTACATAATCCCCTGGCCCTAGTATATTCTTGGCAATTTGTGCCTCATAATATCCACCAGAAGCATAGAAACTGATAGGATTACCAGAAACATTTCCGTTTACAGTTGCTCCTGTAATGGGTAGATTAGTGTCAGTATCTAAGAATTGGACACGTGGATAGAAGTAACCGGTATCTGCATAGGTGACCCACATATCTGATTCATCGGGAGTTAATGTGGTGGCATGTTCTATACTGATAATTTTTGATTGAAAGCCTGCGGAGGTGATGGAATAAGTGTCACCGTTGTCATAGCTGATGCAGAGTGTGTAATCTCCGGCTGGGTATATGGTTCCATCAGTGAATTGGATGTTCGGAAACGTGACAGTGGTACTCGTGACGGTTTGGGATGATTCATTGATAGGATATCCTGTTGGGTCGTAGAGCGTTAAGTTGGCCTGTCCAGAAGAAACCGAGATCGTAGCCTCTACTGTCAATGTTGAGGGGCTGCCTGGACTAATCCGAAAAGTGTCAAAATTCGTTGTTATAGATGATACACGGTTTGTGGAAGCAAGAGTGAAGTTCCACCAACCATATACATCATTCACAGCCGCGGTAGAAAGTTCAAAATGCGTGGCTGTAGTCGTGACTACGCTTGTGCGGTCATTGAAGAGCGCGTCTGTCACTTCATACAGAGTCCAAGTTTCCGTGGTTGGACGAATGATTGAAAGATTGTAATTTTCAAAGAAATATGGTTGATACGAATACACCCAAGTAGTCAAATAAACGGGTGTATTATTTCTTGCAACAAACTGCGTTCCATCTGGACCCACCTGTTGTTCTGTGGTTGCTTCTTTTGTTATGTATAATGTTAGATCATAATCAAAGCTTACTAATCGTGCATCATTATCGGTTGCTTCCCAATGAGCAAGAACCTCTTCATGGACTGTAGTAGGATTCGCCCAAGTTCCAGGTACAGAATAGGTTCCAACACCATAATCTGCGGTTTGAGCAATTGTGGTGTTCATCATCAAGTCAAGCCAGATATGGTTTGGATTGACTTTTCCTCGGACTTCTAAGGTCACATCATCAAAATCGAGTGCCCAGTATTCATAATCCCATGCGGCTTGTGCACCAGTCCAAGAGAGACCTAGTCGGACATTAATGTTTCCAGGAACTGACCATGTGAGTAAATCATCATAAGGAATAGAGATATTCAAATTATACCATTGTCCGTTATTTGGACAGCGTTCATCAAGGAGCTGTCGATAGACAATTCCAGCAACTTCTGCAAAAATTACCATTCGACCGCGACCTCCACTAGAACCTGCTAAGAGGTTAACCCGTACCCTAAAGGTTAATTTTGCATATTCAGGATCATCTCGTTGAATGTTAATGGCATTTCGCCAGACAATATATTGTGTGGCATCCCAATTGAATCCGCTCCACCATTCTATCCATGTTCTTACTCCGTTTCCTGAATAACCGTACCCTGATCCCCATAGGGTTCCGTAGAATGGGTTCGTGGTATTATCTGGTGGTATGATATTGTATTGACTACTCCATGCAGTACCAATATTTTCGAAATTCCCGTTTTCTCGGCTCCCTTGCATGAAATAGGGTTGATCATAAAGGTTGTAGACGTTCGCATCAAGCTGATAACCCGTCCAGCCAGCAGGTAAGCGAATTTCACCATATTCGTCTTCACCATAATAAAAATCGGAAACTTGTAGCGAAAGATTGGAACCTTGGGCGTATTCGGTGGTTGATAGTGTTGTTCCCATACCTTCATACTGATATTGTCCATCTGAATAGACGGGACCTTCAGGGAGTGGGATTGGTGAACTTTGTACTCTTGTTGCAGAGTTGGAATCAATAGGTAATGGAGGGGTTTCTTTCGCTTCACTCAAATTAGATGAAGGAGTGATCCCTTGTGGGAAGGCGATGGAGAAAAGAAAGAGGGCTAGTAAGAAGCCTAATATGATGGGTTTTCGGTTCATGTTTGTCAATCCCGGGGGTGCACGGTATCATGTTAAAGCGGAACCTTCGAAGCTCAACCGGTTGATGTGAGTCTGTTGTGAACTCTGCTCCCTGTTTTGGATTATGAAGTTGTCCGCTTTCTGTAACCAAACCACAAAGAACCGAATATGTGACGTTTTAAATACGTTTAGCTGGTTTGATGGTTATTTGATTAGACGCTGTTTGCTATAAAGGGTTAAAAGCACAGACTCTCCAAACCAGTCTAATTCGAAGGCTTTTTCTCATTTTTTGCGTTCATTTCCTCCTTGTGACCACGAATCTGGTCAGATTTTCACAGATATTATATGTACGCTGACCACACCCAATGAATAATGGGGATGAACTTCCCCGATTAATCGCCATAACCGGTCGAGGAACGACTTGTGAATTCAACGAATGAGAGTAGATGAACATGACTGATGAACTGGATCTTGAAATTGTAGAAGGCTATCGGAAAGACCTAGCGAAACCGATGGCTGCGATGTTCAATTCCTGGGATGAATTGTGGCCTGGTGGGTTTACGCAAGGTGTGCCGATGACACCTGAAAGGGTGGACAAGGATTTTGGGTCGCAACGAACGGTTATGCAGCTGATTGCTCTGGATAAAACGACGAATGAAACGGTGGGCTATTGTTCCTTATTGCAGCATTGGCGGGATAAGGAAGCGGCCTATATTGGGCTTCTGGGGGTTTCGCCACAAGCCTTGGGGAAAAAGGTGGGCAAACAGCTGCTCTTACGAAGCATGGAGATAGCTACACAGAACGGTTTTGAACGTGTTGACCTGCACACTTGGGCAGGGAACCTTCGGGCCGTACCCTTGTATAAGAAAATGGGCTTAATGTGGGATCCTGAAGGCGAAGGAGTACATCTACGAGGATACATTCCTGGAATCCTGCAACATCCGTTATGTGCTCTTTTCTTTAACGTCCATGATGCTCCTCTTGGGTGGTATGTTTTCCAGCAACGGGACCTCGCCCAAGCACCGGACGATATGCAGCAGAATGGCATGAAAGTCTTTTCGTATTCTTTTCAGGCTGATTCGGATGTATTACATGTGGTGGTTGATCGATATGCTAGTGCTATCTCAGGGGTTGAGTATACCGTTGCTGACCAGCGGTTGAAGGTGAATGCCAGGGTTAAAGATCATTTGGTGTTCTGTGGGATTCCATCTGAGTATATCCTTGAAGTGGAAAATGGCCTAGCTGAAACCTGTTCAGTGTATGTTCAACTGGAAGGCTTTTCGGGATTGCATTTTCAGAGCAGTACTGAGCATTCTTTGGTGATTCCTCCAAACGAATCCACTGTGATTGTAGCCCCCTTTTCGCTTGATGCGACGACGCCCATATTTCGTAAGGATTTCAAAAGTCCGGTAATAACAGCGAACCTAGAAATTAATGGCAAAAAGGCTCAGCTGCAGACTGGGTTGAAGATTCAATCCGCGGCAGAAATTCAACTAAAATTTGGACATTGTCGTATTGTGCCAGGGGGCAAAGTTGAGTTTCCCGTCACAATCCAGAACAATACTGTGCTTCCCTTGGAGGGGACAATTCAGTTTCATCTTCCCGATGCACCAATCAGTGTCTCACCAGTGGAAACCGGTGTGAAACTAAAATCAGAAGGTGTCGCAGGTCTAGCTATCGACGTATTGGCAGCTCCGGAGCTCAATCCTGGAACATATGATATCTGGGCATCGCTTCAACTACAGTCAAGCAAGGATACGAACGTCTCAGTGACAACTCGGCAATTTCGAATTCCGATCTTCAACATAGCCGAAGGGAATGTGGCGATTGGCGAAGATGACTGGCAACGGCGAATTATTGTTGCAGGCAGGGACTATTTTGTTGAAATGGCCCGGGAGGGTGGAACGGTCACAATCCCTTTCCTCTTTGGGATTGGGGGCTCTCTCTTCCTTCGAAGGGAAATTGGTCCACCATTTGGACTCAGCCCCTTTCGATATGCTGAACAGGATATTCAAGTGGACCAACAAGCGACATCAACACAAATCACTCTGAGTGCGGAGCATTTTGAACGCCCCCTCCTTGTTGAAACACGTGTTATTCTCGAAAAGAATAGTCCAGTAATTCAGCAGGAGACTTGGGTTACTAATAATGGATCGGAAAGTCACACATTTCAACTACGCCTTATCGGACCAGGGGGCATCATAGTTGGCGGTGGAAAGTCAATCCTTCCCTTAACCTCGGGTATAGTCGAAGATAGGTTATCGAGTCTCCTAGTGAGTTACCCGGCAATCTCCAGTAATCCAGACAGCTTCATGGAATCGTGGGTCGCTGCATCCACGCCCACCTTTACGCGTGGTCAAGTATGGAACCCTGAGAACGTGGAAGAAGTCCGCATTGGCCTTGGTCGTATTGGACGCCTTAGTTATCGTCCCGTCACATTAAGTTCTGCAGAAAAACGACGAATTAGCCAAGTATTTTATGTTGCACGAGCGATTGACTGGAATGAAGTGCGTCGTGTTTGGCAGGAAAGGGTGGAAAAGCGGATTTCACTTCAAAACGAAGAACAAATTCTTATGGAAACGTCGTCGCCCATGAGGATTGCTCCACCACCAATTATCATTCCTCATCGAGATACAATTAAACGGAATTTTTCTTTCCAATATGTATCTACAAGTCCTCAAACGGGTGAATTTACAATTGAACCTCCACCTGGTTGGATCGCATCATTAAGGCTTCAGAATGAAATGGCTGCAGGGACATCAGTATTGGTTGAGAATGTCACAGGTAAGAATCTTCCACAACTGCATTTGGTTCTCAGACCGAGTAAGACTATCCCTGATCAATTTGCGATTTTCACTGGACAAGCGAGTTGGCAAATCCCTGTTGGAGAACGCCAATCTTTTCCCATCGTACAGTTGGGTTCATCAAAAGACGTTGTTGAAATCACTGAAGAAGAAGACCAGGGACTGACAAGCTTTCGCATTTCGAACGGGGTACTTGAATTCAAGGTGTCAGCAGAGTATGGTGGCTGTCTTTATTCACTCAAGAACTCATTGGGAACTGAACTCCTTAGGACGGCATTTCCAACTCCGACACCTAACGTGTTTCAACAGAACTACCATGGTGGATGGCAACCCTTTGTTTCAGGAATTGATGAAGAAATCTTTCAGGCAACCACCAATCAAGAGAAAATGCGAGTAAAAACCTGTAAGATAGGCGATATTTGGAAGGGTGTAGAAATTCGATGGAAAGGGAAGTTACAACCCTGTTGTCGTGGAGTGGACTTTACTCTCCAATACTTAACGGCTCCGGGTAGCCCTCTTATTTTGTCTAACTGGGAAATCCGAAATTCAACCACTGCAGCGCTTCGACTATTGGCGTTTCAGGGCCTGGATCCCGCATTTAATGGAGATCTCTCGGGTGCCATTCTCCGAACGCAATGGGGAGATACTCTAACAGATTTACGAGGAAGCCCAATACCTGCGGCGTTTATGCCTGATTCGAATTTTACATGGCTCCAGCGCAATCCAACGAAGAATGATGTTGTTGAGAGTACAGCATTTCTTAATTCGGGAACCCAGCCTAGCTTACTTGTGCTTTTAACCCATGAATTTAGTTGGATCTTCTCCTATTCGGATCTCTTCCTTCGTGCAAAAGAGAAACGCACGCTTCGGTCAGCGATTTTCATCAATCCGCTTGATGGGAAACATATCAAAGAAATCCAGCACCTGCTTGATGTTCTTTTCTAATGCTTTCATTGAATTCAGGTAAGAAAACGCTCTACTATCGAATGACTTATTTCTTCTAAGAAGAGAAGGTTATTTAGGCTAGGACCTGCCTTTGAGGTAGTTGGCTTGCTTCAGCGAGGAATCGGACAGTGAAGCTGATAGTATCGTGTCCCACATGTGGTGAAAAAGGTGAACTAGAGGTTCCTGAGACTACGTGGGAACGGATGGAATCGAATATAATTATCGGGCGAGTTCCACCTGGTAAAGTCTGTGAGCATGGCTTCAAAGTGGAATTTTCCCGCTCAGGGTTGGTTTTGGGATATCATGACCTCAACGCTGAAGCGAAGGATTTTCAGATTCGCCCTGTGAGTTTTACTGTTCAGAGTGCTATCCGAAATTTGAGCATTGATGTAGTGGCAGCATTATTGACTGCCGGAATTAGTGAGGAAACAATTGTCCTAATGGGTTCGTTAGCCGTGACTATGGGTATCCGTGAATTCATGGAACGAGTGTTACCGGACAGTGTGGATGTAGGATCGGCTATCTATATGGTGACGAAGGAAGAGTATGCGGACTTACCCGAATCAACGAAAAAACATATGACAGTTGACCTTTCGATGAAAACGATAATCAATCCTGCTTTTGATGATGAACAGTTGGAGTGGGTTCGGCGAGTACTCCAGCGTGCGAACATGGTGACAGATCAACAAGTATCTGAGGACTTAATTTTGAAAGAGACCTCCAAGTTACGCACGACGGTGAGTTTACTCCGCCATTTGGCTACACGACGGGGCGCAGGAATCGAGGGGAAAAAGAAGGCGGGTCTCGAATAATCGTCTAGCGATTTCTGGGATTATGCTTTTTCATTTGAGCTACGGTAAATGTCGATACAGGAGAGTTTGATTTGGGTGTGTATCCGTTCAGGGATGAGTTGGGATTGCCAAAGGGCATGTAATCCTGAATAAAGAAGGCTTTCAATTTGCGGGTCTTGGAGAAGATTATGACGTGGAGAAAATCGGGTAATTTCTTTCGCAATTTTGGCATCATTTTCGAGAGCCGTTTCAAGAGGTTCTTTCAGATATTTCACGAGCTCAGGTGAGAGTGGTGCCACAGGTGCGGTTCGCTGTCCAATCGACAAGGCCGAGGTTTGTTTGGTGGGCGGGATAACAAGGGGTGGAATCACAATGAGTTTGATTGTATCATCTGCACGTTTCAAACCGGCCAGATAGATTGGGACATAAATCGGTTTGTCCGAGTCAGCTGGTAACGAAGCACCTGGTTCAATGAGATACTGTTGAAACGTCGAGAGTTGATTTTGACTAAAGTTAATGTGATTGACTATGAGGTCGTCAACCTCTGTTTCATAGCTTTTGAGTTTATCTAACCTATCGCGAGTTTCCTGGAGACGGATTTCTCTTTCCTCTTCTAAAACGTCAACTCGCGCGATCTCTTTCTTTTCTTGGGCCTCATAGCCGTGGCGGACTTTGGCTTTTCGTTCATCTGACTGGCGATCCAAATCATCAAGAGCTCGTTGTGTTTGTTGAATTTGCTTTCGCGTTTCTTTTGAATGATTCCGCAGATCTGTTGCAAAGGTGTTGAACTGATCAAGGGTCTGATTCAGTCGATTGAGATAGCTATCAGCGCCTAGATTGCCGCCAGTTTTCTTTGCCATAAATTCTTCGAGGGCTGCATGTTGTTGGGCGATTTCTTGGTTGATGGGTTCGAGGCTGGTTTTCAGTGGAATGAGTAGTTTCTTTTCTTGGTCTTGTCGCCAGCGGTCCACCTCAGTGATATCTCTGTTTTCTTGTTTTGCTAATTCTGTTAAGGCACCATCAATTTCACGTTTCAGTGTGGCTTTCCGCGTGTCGTAGTGCTCTTCAAGTGTAGTAATTTCTGTTTGAATACGTTCTTCCCATGACTGGATATCCTTTTGGAAATGTGAGCGGAATTGGGTCCATTGATTGGCGGCTTCTTTATGAGTCTCTATGGCTTCTGCAAAAAACTGTTCAGCCTCTTTTTTGGCCTGACCGTAATTCAATCGGCTGGGCAGTTCAACGCCAAATTGGTTATCCCCATTTGTAATTCGTGAGAGCTGCTGCATGAGATGAGCGAGTTCAGTGGGGACGGTGTGGATATCAAAGGGAGTAGACTGGGCAGCGGTTCGGACTTCGTCCTTGAGTTTATCCATTACCGCTAGGTATTCAGGTGATGCGTTCACCTTGAGAAGTGCTTCATAACGACTGGCTGGCGGGACAAATCCACGAGCCACTTGCGGTTGAAGGAGTTTGAGTCCGTCAATAAGCAGAAGCTGATTTTCAGGACTAGGCACAACCCAGAAGGGCCAAAGAAGTTTGGCAATAAATTCGTAGCATCCTTCGTTGATTGGCTTGAAGCCGTTATCGGCTCGACGAATGTCATCAAGGAGGAGGTGGATGGCTGCGAGTTCTAATCGTGAATCTAAAATCCAATCGCCATTGACTTCGGGATCATCTAGAGCTTTGCCTTGGAGCTTGGACCCATCTAAAGCAAAGGGGAGTGTGAAGAGGGTTTCATGTCCTTCAGAGGTGCGTTTGGTAGAAACGATGAGTTCGATGTCTTTCCCAAATTTCTTAAACGGTGTTGGGTTACCATCCCAGTCTGCCACGCGATCAGCGAACTTCTCGATGAATTGGCGTTTGACCTCAGTTAAAACGATCTTTACGTCTTTTGGGTTATGCCCCTTATCGGAGGCAATGGCGAACAGCAGATCCTCGGTGTGCTCATAATAGAAACTGACGTCTCCCATTTGAATGGTTTCAATGCCGCCGTGGCCCAGCTCTTCAGCGAAAGCAGAGAGTGCGCTATAGAACCCACTGAAGATGACTTCATCGACGCCCCGCTTGCTGAACGCCTTGTGTACTAGGACTTCACCAGTCCGTTTAAGTACATAAACATCCCGAATCATACGAGCGTCACTGCTTAGTGTGCAACTATGTAAAAAACGTGACGGAAATTATAATAACCCGACTTAACTCTCGGTGCGCTTTTTTCCGGTTCACTACGCCTTGAATCGGAAATACCCGAACTTGGTCGTGCGCTCTATGGCATCATCGGAACCCTGGTACATCACAAAGCTCCGTAAATTGGCGGATCCCCTCTTTTGGGTTCCTTTCATTGCCATTATGATTTTTAAACTCGCCATTTTTCATTACGCTTCACTTAGTTATCTCCTCCTTGGACAACACCCCTCCTTCGGAATCCCTTTCGAACTAGGTGAATATTATTCCGATTTTACCTATTACTACATGGCTTTTGTCCGGTTGTTTGTCCAAGGAAACCTTCCCTACACGGAGGCGTTGTATACTATTAATAACGTTCAAGTCTACATCTATCCCCCTCTCTTTTTGTACATCCTCGGGGTTTTCTACTATATTCCCTCTGAACGGATGTTTCCCAACATTGTGTTTACTGCTGCATCACTTGGTCGAGACTTGGATTTTCTCCGGGTAGGATTTGCGTTTATCGTGTTCGATTTGGCTACCTGTGTGCTAATGTACATCACGGCTCGGAGATTAACCACCAAACGGGTGATTCCAGTGGTGGTGATGCTTTTGTATGCATTGAATCCAGTGTCACTGTGGTGGGGGGACTATCTTTGGCTAAGTACACCAATTCACACCTTCTTTCTTGTGCTGGGATTTTACTTCATGATTCGCGGTGATCTCCGTTGGGCTGCCCTATGGATTGCGATTGGAACGATGGTGAAACAAACTGCGGCCTTACTGTTGCCTGTCATTCTGTTCTTGGAATACCGCCATGGTATGAAACGCGTGCTCACCTCTCTGGGAATCATGATAGGAGTAGCATTCGTTCTTTCAATGCCTTACCTTCTATTGTTCCCACTCGATTATCTTCAAGTAGCGATATCAGGAATGGGATCCTACTGGTTCTATGATGCTCCTCCTGCGGCCACTCATCCCGTACCAGTCTCCGCCTTTGCTGTTTTTTGGCCAGAACCATTCAAATTTATTGTTATCGCCGCTGTGTTCAACGGAATTCCGTGGGCGGTATCTCTAGGTCTTCTTTGGTTATTGGCTTACCTTATCCCCGAACAGCCAAAACAACGGTATCGAGAGCAAGTCGTGTTTTTGGCATTGCTTCTTTCGTTGTCGTTACATATCTTCTGGGCTCGGGGAATCTACAAGTACTATCTCATTGCGATGTTACCATTCCTCATCTTGTTTGGAGCTGTCTTACAGGGACCGCTGATACCCTCTCGGTCACTAAGTTGTCCTTTTTCCTCCAGATTGCAGCAACGCTTCCCAGGTCTCCATGTATTGTTCAGTAAGTTGAGAATCCAATTTCAAAATCTTGGAGTGGCTATCGTAAATAATGTGGATACTTGGTGGTTTGTCATCGTCGGACTAGCGAGTATCGGAATCTTTGTGGTGCATCGGTACTATACTTCTCTCATTCTGCTCTTGTTGTTTTTGCCACTTATTGTATATGGTTTCTACCATTATTATTGGCGGAAACGCCAGCACAAAAAGAACCTCCCCGATAAATCGCCGTCTCAACCAGTTCTTAACACAGATCGCCATCGCCCTTCTACTCGGGAATAGAAAAGATTGGCGTGGTGCATGCGTTATTCAGTTGTTTTTGCTCCGCATCTTGGACAATAGGCTTCATACGGTTCGAGGAGTTGTTTCCCACACTGGGGACAATACTGCGGTTTTGAGTGTATAGGGTGCTCCATGGGTGGAGGTGGTTCTTCACGTCCCTGTAGGCCCCAGCAGAATAGCGGTGGAAAAAACAAGAAGATGAGCAAGGGAAAGCCAGGGATAATAAACCACAGAAAGATCATGAGAACTGAGAGGAGAATGCTGATGATACTTATCAGATGCCACCGATTCACTGTTGTTGCCCCGTTTAATCCCTGTTCTAGATATTAAAGCTGGTCGGGTAATTCTTCGGCATGTTCCCCAATTTTTTTGATAATATATTGTGATTTTCGAATTGCTTCTTTTGCACTAAACTCAGTATATTGAATTTCTTCGGGGGCAATTGGGGTTTTTCGTTTACTTTTGAGTTTCTCTTTTAATTCTTCAAGAAGGTGTTCTGTTTCACGAAGCGAGCTGATGGCTTCGGTCGAGGCGCCGATCACAAGTTGTGCCAGTTCTTTTGCTGGAGGAATTCCTTGCACCTTCGAGAGCTGGCTTCGGACTTCGATGAAATACTTCTTAATTTCAGATAACACGGTTCTAAGGTTGCCAACTGCATCAATCATTGATTTGAGTTGGTCTGCGCTTGTTAGGTTTTGAATTTCTGAAAATTCAGTTTCAAATTGATTGACCGTGGATTCGAGTCGGTCCTGCAATTGGAGCACATGGTCGTGACTCATGATATTATCTACTCATTTGGCATTCTTAACTTTCTGTATTTCAATAAGGTCAAAGCTCTTGAGGATGTTAACGAGTCTGTCAACAGTGGTGATGTTTGCTGTGTCTCCGAATTCTGCTTCAAGAGCAGCTAATATTTCATAGAGTGTGCGGTGTCCATCCATGAAATTGGCTAATTCGGTAAGCACTTCTCCTATGCTGGGTTTATTGGGTGCCCAGGCTTCTTGGTGAGATCGAATCCATTCTGTATCTTCTGGTGTGGTGCGTCGCATGAGTTCGGTGAGATAAAGGGGTCCTTGGAATTTTCGGCGTGGAAGGAGTGTTTTTGCTTCGCGTTCCTTTTTGCGGAGGACAAGACGTTTCAACGGTGCATATCCAATGGATCGTGAGAGGAGGTCTTCGACTTGTCGGAGTTTTCGAATTTCCTCTTGGCGTTCTTGGGCTAGGTCGTCGACCATGGTGTCGATGAATTGAGCGAGTTCCGAATCGTGGGGGCTAAGGACTCTGACACTTTGGAGGGCGGAGCTTTCTCTTCGGGTAATTTGGCGTATGCTTTCCATGGCTTTCCGGAGGGTGCGGGCAAGTTGGGCTCCACGATCGGCTTGCGAAATCGCTTCAATGGCATAATGGACATAGCGTTGAGTGGTTTGGGTAATTCTGGTGTGTGCATTCGCATGGACTTGTGTGGCTATGAACATGGCGTCATCGGATTCTGCATACGCTTGGGTTAGGAGTGTCACGAGGACAGCATATCCCACTCGTTTGAGTTGGGTTGCATCACATTTATCCACGGTATCTAGGCTGCTATGATAAAACGCGTCAGGCCAATGGTTGATCATGGGACATGGGACGCCAACTGTTGAATCGACAAACATGACGTGATCGCTGCCTCCTCCAAAACCTTTTGTTTCGTAATGGAATGGCTGGGTGCCTCCATCGGGGGCTAGCAATCGGGGTTCGTTTCCAGCGGTGCTTAAATGGTAATCAAGGATATCATTGATGAAACTTGGTAAGGAATCGGGGGTACGGAGCAGGGTGAGGGTTCCACCACAAAGACTTGGGTTCTCTCCAACCATGTCACAATTGATTGCACTGAGTGTTCGATGGGCAAATTCGGGGTGAGCGTTAAGATAGGCGATGGTGCCATAGTATTCTGGCACCCAGAGGAAGCGAATCGTTCTGAGTGGTTGGGGGAGTTTTCCATCTTGGATAAGGGAGGTGATTGTTCGAGCCAATTCCATGAGTAATGCGCTGCCGCTCGCGTTGTCGTTGGCGCTTGGACGTGGATGGCAGAGATGAGCAATAAGTGCTACTTCTTCGGTGGGAAATTCTCTTCCTTCAATGACCGCGGTCAGCACGCGTTGCTCGCCTTTGAAGAGCTCTGCATCAACCTTTGCATGGACGAGAACTTCGTGTTCAGTCTCAATGAGTCGTCGAAGGCGAGTGCCAACCTTTCCGGACACAGAAAATGCGAAACCGACTTTATCTTTCTCTTTGGCATTGGGCCAAATCCCTTGGTATGATACTAGCGTCGGATGTTTCGTGCGCCTTTCAAGGGGTGGATAATAAATGTGACCTAAGGCACCGTGTTTATACACGGCTTCTTTATGTACGAGTGATGGGCGTCCTGTTGCTAGTACGATTTTTCCTTTCACATACACTTTGCGATAATCCTTCTCCCGGGTTCCGTCTTCGACGTAGACGAGGGGTGCAGTGACATCGGCTTTTTGGCTGTGGGCAACGACACTTACTGGGGTTTCACTAAATCGGGCTAGGATTTCCGGTTTCGGGTTGACAAGCCGAAGCTCGCCGTCAGCAATACGCCATCCCATTGGGGCTGTCCATTCCCAGGTTCGGGTTTTTCCATCCGCAGGATAAGTTTCAACGTGTGTAGAAATACCGGGAAATTGATCGATGACCTGCTTGACATAATAGATGGCGTCATGAAATCCCGGTGATGCTTGGATTCGGTGAAATCGTGTGATTTCAGCCACAAAGTCTTTGGCAATTGCGCCAGATAATTCTTCAATGATTACATCACGAAATTTGGTGTGGAACATCGCTCGTCATCATCCTCTGAGTGACGCTGTGTTCTCTAAACCTACAAAAACCTAGCCTTTGGCATTCCTTTAGAAAATCTTTCTATGTTATTAGAATGAATTTCATTAAATCGGCAATGGGGAAATCTTAATTTCATCTAAATAATCCGCAATTGGTGTTTTCAGCCTCTCTGAATCTGCACCATCTTTAAAAGTTATAGTGGATATTGAGACTGTAAGAAGGTGAGGGTACTGTCCGTGCACCTCCAAATATATGATGTTGTTGAAACTGGAGAGCTTATGGAGCTATCAATTCCTAGGGAGCTCAAAACAGAGCTTGGTCCTGATCGAGTCCTCATCATTGTGAATGATGACGATCGGAAGATCTGGCTTTGGAAAGGAGCCGAAGCAGGTGTCCGCAAGAAGTTCATTGCAGCACGTCAAGGACAGGCAGTCCGTAGTCAACGTGGGCTTGTCTATAAAGTCATGTCGATTGATGGAGGAGAGGAACCAGACGATTTTCTCGCCTTGCTTGGTGAAAAACCGAAGGCGCCTGCACCCAAACGCGAAGTCGCAGTACAAGTCGATCTTCCGGACAAAACCATCGAGATAACGGCTGATGAACCTTCACCACCTCCAGCAAAGCCCAAACCTATGGCCAAGCCAAAGGTTACGGCACCCAAGCCTAAACCGGTAACAATGCCTGAGCCATCGAGTCAGCTTGGAATAGAATACAACGGTGCCGAACAACTATGGCCACAACGAGGAACCGTGTCCAGCACTGTTCCTGCACCAGCCCAAGATGATATCGTTGGTCGCGTAGCCAACACATCACCACCTCCGGGGTACAGTCGCGAACTTGTTATCATCGGACAAGAAGTCTTTACATCCGTTGATCGAACAGTCACGTTTCTAGGAAAAACGCAGACCACTAGCCAACTTGAACGAACCCGAACTATCCCAGATGGCCCTTTCTTTGGCGGTGAATATACACCTCGAATCCTCGTGGAAGGTGGACGAGTACTAGCCACCGAATTTTTGAAGAAAAGCGATGAAAGCTCACATGGTCTACGGGAAGCTACAGCAGAAGCTGATGTCGGAGAACTCATCGATATTTTCCGAATCACAACCGCGACCGCAGAGGTTGACGAAGCGAAAGAAAAACCCAAAAAGAAGAAGAAGAAAGCTTCCAAGTAACAACCGGCTTCGCTCTTCTTGCTTGTTTTTTCCTAGTTCATGAAGATTTTAAGGCTATTATTGGAACTCTCCCTTTGTGCAATAATATTAAAGGGTGCATTTGTTAGCACTCACCAAACAAATAACAACTGGAGAGAATTCCCATGAGTCCGGCGTGTCGTAAATGTGGAGCAACCCTGAAGAAGGGTGCTCAATTCTGTAGAATGTGTGGAACCCCCGTATCACCTTCTCAAGTTCAGGCAAAGCAAGTTA
>Ga0209636_10003316_pt1 | contig 16409 bp, 21 predicted proteins | sample DeeMarSWOR152_54_FD_187464 | JGI IMG/M metagenome (GOLD analysis project Ga0209636, IMG submission 187464) | Marine sediment microbial communities from White Oak River estuary, North Carolina - WOR-1-52-54 (SPAdes) (version 2) | ecosystem: Environmental > Aquatic > Marine > Intertidal zone >...
ATGTGATCTTCTTTGTATAGGAAGATGCCCTTAAAAACATCTCTCAACAAGGAGTTATTGCTTCCTCTTGGGGATGAGAAATCCTGTATCCTGTTTGTATTTCAGGTATGCTTCTCCGTAGCGAATGATCAAATCTTTTTCTTCAGCTACACACATCATGTAAAACACAGGTACCCACACAAAGGAAAGAACTGCAAGAAATGGTGAATGCAACACAAAGGCTATCACCCACCAGTAGGTTATTTCTCCAGCTGCCTGAGGGTGCCGTATCTTCGTGTAGATTCCGGTGTACAGGGTGTGCTCTTTCTTGGTGATCATGGTTTCTTCTCCAGCATCTTTCATTCCTTTTACCCAGATGTATCCTCCCAGAACTGCAATAATACCTGCTATTGCTGCTGACCACCACCAACTCCAGGGGAAGGTCCGAGGTAGCGGTACAGGTAAAGGATAGAAGTAGTAAACAATGTAATTGGCAAAAGCAATACTCATGAACAGAGAAGATATAATTCGATAACAGGTACATATATGATAGGCTTTTTTTCCAATCTTTTTCTCCAGAGCAGCTGGACCTGCACTTTTCACATAGAAGTACAAAAAAGAGAAAATTGAAGCAATCAGTGTCCCCGTGTTTATCCAGGCGATCATAGTCCTATGTACGCGATTTTAGTCCACGAGCAAATTGTTGAACCGAATTGAGGTATTCTTCTCCTTCTGCTTCTTTAGATGTTACACTCATGATAGCAACTGGCTCTTTCCCACAAATAGCTTCCATTTCAATGAACTCATTCTGAGTGCTGTCCCCCCCATGGGTAGAGAAGAAAGCTACCTCTTTGAGAAGCTCTTTGTGTTCATGGAGAAATGTTCTCACTGGTACAGATACTGTCCCCGCCCACACTGGTGTACCAATGATTACCAAATCATATACTGGCAAATCACTTTCAATAGCTTTGAGTGTGGTCATGCTTTTCCTCTTAACTTGAAATCCTGAACGGAGAAAGCCTATAGGTCCAGACCGTCTTTGTGTGTCAACAATCTCTTCTTTATCACAGGCCAGTTTGTCTGAAATAGCTTCAGCAACCCTTCTGGTGTGGCCATCACGTGAGTAGTAAATGACAAGTGCTTTCATGGTATCACTGGTAATGTGTTGAAGGAGGGTATTTATGTCTTTTTACATCGATTTGGCTGCAGACCTTCTCATTAAGAATTATGCTTCTCTATGTGTTATAGAGCTCTCTATATGCCTCTAAATATATATCGAAAAACCTTATATAGGATCTGGAGAGGAAGGTGCATCCTCTCTTGTTCCCTCACACACAGAGAAGATACAGAAGAAGGGGGCAATGTGTTCATGACCCCTTTTTTTCCTTTGGTGTTCCTTGTTTAACTCTAATTCTGCAATCTGTTCCCCTTAGGTCACTACCTGTTCTTGCCGTACAGCCAAAAGGATATAAATCAGGAAGGTGACTGATCACAATGGATAAGAAAGCTTCATCTCCAGAAAGGATTGCCATCAGTATTTTACTTGTGCTCATCGGTGTCAATGCTGCCTGGGCAGTTACCTCACGGTATACTGGTCCTGTTATTGGTGTAGTGTTCTACGGGATTATTGGGTTCCTCTGTTGGCAAAAATCCCACTTTCAGGCAGGCATCATTGGCGGAATCATTGGGTTGGTGATTCATGTTCTTGAGCTGCTATCTGTAGGAGAAATCAATGGGGCTGAACTGGGATTCTTCTTGGTAAATCTTGTCTTGCCGATCCCACTCATCTATTTTAGTTACCAAGCGTCTGGCAAATAGAGATGCAACCACATGAACTACCCTAATGACCAAGTCACCTATTCTGGATAAACGCAAAAAAATAGTCAATATAGCTAAAAAAGGAAAAGAATTACTATCTACAGTTTTTCTCCGCAATTAGGACAGAAATTACTTCCTGCAGGTATATTTGCTCCACATTTCAGACATTTCATCTCTGTTGGCATGGACTTCATGCGATTTCCACATCGCGGACAGAATCGAACTCCCATAGGCACATATTTATTGCAGACAGGGCACCGTACTACAGCTCCACTTTCTGCAACCTCTTTAAAGGGAGATAATTCCAGCGACTCACGAATTTTGCCAGCTATCACCATGTACAGGAATAACACCAGGAGTATGACCAGCATAACATTGACCAAAAGGGACCCAGTGACTTCAGTCAATATATCATAGACTCCGTGGGCAACCATGGCTGAGACCAGTCCAGCAAGGACAGTTCCTTTGCCTGTCATTTTATTCAGCCCCAAAGCATACCCCCACAACGCAGCAAATAAAACGTGTGCTGGTGTGGAAATAAATGCTCTCCCCATCATGACCACGGGTTCATACCACAGTATGTACAGAAAATTCTCCAGAGAGGCAAATCCCAATGCCGCAGCAGCAGCATAGACAATGCCATCCATGACTTCATTGAACTCACTCTTCCGGAACACGAACATGTAAACAGCTAAAAACTTGGCTGCTTCTTCCACAATACCAATGATCATCATGTCCATGGGCATTAATCCAGTGGCCAGCCAGCCTTCCAGGATACCTGCTGGCAGAACTACTGCAGCTCCCAGAAAATAGGTGATCACTATATAACGGGCGGGTTCCCTCTCGAATTTGTCTTTTTGCCAGAAAAACCACAGCCAGAAAATCCCTGGAGCAATAGCCAGTGCCCCATATTGTAACAGTTGAATCATTTCTGGTCCTCCTTTGAACTATATAAGGATTCTTCACCGTATGGAATGCAGCATTCAGGTGAGTTTCTTAACAGATGTACCCCACTTACTATTTCCACTATTTATACTTTCTCGATACAAACGACACAGAACATAGCTGCAAAGTGGGTTGCTGCACAATGTGGTTGGTATAACTGGTAACACGTGCTGGATTCTAGGTATTTCCAGGATTGAAGGTGCTGCCTCGAACCTCGGGCAATACGTTATTCTCAATTGGCTTGTAACTTAGGAAAGAATTTTCCTACTCTCTTCTTATATGTTCTATAGTTTTCTCCATGAACTTGTAGAAGGTATTGTTCTTCAACGTCAGCTTTTGCATTGTACATCACAACCTGTACAACTGCATTAAATAACGTCAATCCATTAGGCACTATGAAAAAAATGCCCGCTGCAAACAGCATTACTGACAGCACCATAGGATGCCGAACATAGGAATAAATTCCATGGGTAACCAAATTCGTTTTCTCTTGGGGGAGCATTACCCGAAAATTCACTCCCAGTGTAACAATGCCCACTGCTTCAAGTATCAGACCAGTTCCCATAACCACTGCTTCAAGTATCAGACCAGTTCCCATAACCACTGCTTCAAGTATCAGACCAGTTCCCATAACCACTGTACCCACCCATTGAAAAAATGGGGTAGCCAAAAAAGGAAATTTCCAGAACCAGTTAATACTCTGTTCAGTAACAACGTAAAGAACAATTACCAGAATGAGCAGAATACTACTGTTTGATAATACAATTTTTTCCTTCGTATATCCTCTTGTGGTGCCTTTCGGGTTATAACCTGCACGTTTCGGAATAATCAAAGATACACCAAATAACCCTATGTAAATCAGAAGCGACACCAAGAGGACTATCTGCGATATGGTTAGCATAGCAGTACCTCCGCATATAAGGGGTCTTCTACAACTTCTACAATTTTATACCTATACGGAGTAAGACAATATTCTTCAGTTGAACCCATTTTATTTTCCTCCTTTATTATCACCTTTTTTACGCTCAATTGAATTTCCGGAACTGGTTATTCCAGTCTGCCATTATTACCCTTTTTTCCCATGAGAAATCCCATTCCTTTGATATGTCGAAGCCTTCCTAGTTCAATCCCAGTTTCTTCAAGCGATGTATAAATCACTTCCTGTGCACCGAGCCCTTCAATCTTTTCCACCATCTCTTCTACTGCGTTCACACCATACCCCTGGGGAAACATATCAAGGATGAGAAAGCGCCCCCCTCTCATTAAAACCCGAAGCACTTCTTCAAAGAGCACCATCCGGTCAGGCACCCGGATTTCGTGGAAGGCAAACGTGCTCACCACCAATCCAAATGTACCCTCCTCAAAAGGGAGTTCAAGCGCATTGCCCTTTGTGAATGTACACCTGTCTTGCACTTTTTCTATTCGGGCGTTCAGTTCACAGCCCTCCTTGGTCATCCCAAACCATCCCCACATTCTGCTCCAGGTATCCACTCCCACTACCTGGGCAGCGGGAAATTGTTTAGCTACTGTAATTGCTGCAACACCTCGTCCAGTTCCGATATCCAGTGCTTTCCCTTTGCCATCCCAGATTTGCCTAAGAAAATCACCGAAATACTTCTTGAACAGTTCAATTGTTTTAGGGTTAGTGGCTGCATCCATGGTGAAATACCAGAATACACCAAAGATACACAGAATAACTACCATACCTCCACTTAAAATCACTGCCCACAAAGGATATGTACGCATAATTGACACCCCTACAAGGAGTACAGCAGCAATTCCAATTCCAATAGACAGGCCCGTAATGTACCTGTTAATCCTGTATCCGTAGTATATTTCTGATGGTTCTGTCATGCAAACCCTCCTTTATCCACCGCGAACAAAGATTTCAATCTCTGTGACGCGGGTCTTTGTCTAAATTGCATTGCAGCAGCACTATTTATAAATCTTTCGGTGCACCTAATAATAATTGGACTACCTAATGTATGCACAAGTTGGCAGACATCTCACAGATTACATTCTGTCTGCAGATTAAGTTTCTGCAGCAAAGCAAGTTACTGCCCCATAGCTATTTAAGGGCTCGTTATACAAGAAACAGTGAGGTCATATCATGAAGATAGGTATATTCCTGTTAGCAGTGTTGATTTCCGTGGTCTGCTCAGCAAGCGTCGTTACGCCATTCATATGCCCACCCCCTCCAGTGCCCCCACCTATGGCTCCCAACACCAACAATATGATGGGTCCAGCTGCTCACAACGTAGTAGGAAACGCGCTAGAGTTAAAAGAGAAGGCTCATTCACTTCTCGATCAGGCAATGGAGCAGGATCTAGATGTTACAGAGATTGAAGACCTGATTGCAAAAGCTGATGCTCTTTTAGAGATGGCTCAGAAAATTATGAGAGTCAATCCCATTCCTGCAACAAACATGGCGAGAGAAGCTGCAGATATGTATGAAGATGCTATTTCTGATTTAGAAGCATTGTTAGGTTAGAATTCTTTTTCATTTTTCTTTTTTTTCTTTTTTTTCAGATTGTATCTAGAGATAGCAGTTTCCGTTTCTCTGCTCTTACCACAGAATGATATGGTTATATTACGGGGTTATATTAATTTTTTGAAATTATAATTATCTGAATTCATCAGAATTTTGAGCAAAGAAAACACATAAAAGGCCTATTCCAAAAAGGAGCAAGATATGCAGGTATCCTTTTGTGCCCAGCCTTATTATCTCCTGTATCAGTAAAGAAATGATCAGTATAACCCTTTTTTGAACGGTGTAATAGTATAAAGGGTTTAGTATAGGCAGTATAGGCAGTATAGCATTTGAGGAAGAATCAGAGAAAATCAAAGGAAAAAGAGGAAGAATCAGAGAAAATCTAAGGAAAATGGTACGACTGTCAACAGCTCAATCAGGGAAGGCACTCGGTATCTGCTGTGTGTACGTGGTAGTCACTGTGGTGGGACTGGTTTTGTGGCAATACTCTGTGGCGTATGCGGTATTTTATGCGGTCTTCAGTGGAATCTGGGTCTTGCTGGCTGCATACATTGGGTTAACTCTTGCTGAAGATCTAGACTTTGAACCGCTACCGCTGGTAACAAACTTGAAGGATGTAAAAAAAGTTGGTAAGTGGATCGGGTTCACTGTTATTGCATTTCTTCTCATTTTCGGTGCCTACAAAGGGATTTCCATGGCCGCACACCACATCTCTACAAACATACTAGGAGAAACTTTCCCCAGTGAATCTTTTTTTGAAACGCACTACCCTGGTGCCTCTCCCTTTGCTGCATTCTTTCTGATATTTGCTTCAGCGGGCATTATGGGAGAAGTGTTTTTCAGGCTGTTTGCACTAAATTTGATCTGGAAACTCACCAAGAATGCGGGTATTGCCATTGTGGTGTCTTCTGTCATTTTTTCAATATACTTTTTGACACCTTTGAATCCTAAGAACGAGATAATGTGGGGATTTCCCTTCTATCATCTGGTGGTCAACACATTTGCAGGTATTTTCCTTGGGTATGCCTACAAGAAGCTGGGGTTTGAGAGTGTTGTAGTAGTTCGCACACTTATGACCTTTTTTGGATAATTTCTTTCCTTTTTTTTCTTTTCTTTCTTTTTGTTTTTATTTTTAGTTCTTATTTCATTTTTTCTTTCTTCTCTCTTCTTTCTTTTCTAGAGAGAAGCAAGATTAATTCCGCTACATTTCGTGTTCTACCACATGCATGACTCCGTCTGCTACAGTTTTCAATCCCAAAAACAGAGCAAGAGGGAATAATCCGGGTAACAACGATCCAAACAGGATGGTAAGGTGCATGGGGATGATTCGCGCATAGGGAAAGACCATGAGTCTCCCGATATTTCGTACTTTCTGCTCATCCCGTTTCTTATTATATCTGTACGAAAAAAAATGATCAATAAAGAAGATGATTCCTCCTAGAAAAATGTAGTGCAAATTGAATTCTTTGCCATCAAGCAATATGAATGAAGCATAGATTAAGTGAAAAAATCCGTAATGGGCAGCAAAAAAGAGCGCTGTAGATTTTTTTGTTTTTTCTGTTGGAGCCACCGGTTTATCATTGATGGTGAAGCCTTCAGTGGAAAATTGTTTCAATGATAGAATTCGGAAGACATTGAATCCCCCAATAATAATACTTTGAACCCAGTAGATTGCCATAATGGTCCCTAAAGACCAGGATTGCATCACCGCGTAGAGCACAGTTATGCCATTAGAAAAGAGTAATACCCAGAAGGAGAGATCATTGTAAAAGGGTTTTCTAGCACTCAAAAAAAATTTTAAGGTAAAATAAGATTTATTATTTGATTGAAGGGACTTTTCCTCTGAATTTGGTGAAAAAATGCTACTATTGCGGGATTCATTTCCTTTTTTAATCTCTGTTTTAAAGTGAGGATGTTTCACGTTATCACCGTATTCTTGACAGCCTACATTTTTATATATAAGTGTATGGCTTCTGGAATTCTCTATCCAAAGTGTACAGTGATCTCTCAATAGGAATCAGAATCTGTAACAGTCCCAGAGAAACTCTTTTAAACATGGACACTGGTATTCACTCGGTGATATTATGTCAAAAGTGCTAATTGCGTACGGATCACGGTTTGGATGTACTGAAGAAGTTTCACATAAAATTGCAGAAGTACTAGAAAATCAGGGAATGGAGACTCAGGTTTCAAACCTCAGAAAGACGAAAAGCAAAGAGTGGCCATTGCTGAAAGAATTTGATGGAGTCCTGGTGGGTTCGGGAATCAAAATAGGGAAGTGGACAAAAGAACCAAAGAACTTTTTAAAAAAGCACAAAGAAGAACTCAACAAGAAGGTACTGGGAATATTTGTGTGCTCTGGTTATGCGGCAAAAGATCCAGATTATGCACGGAAAGAGTATTTAGAGAAGGCAATGGAGGAGTTGGGTGTCACAACTGATATGTATGAGGCCTTTGGTGGGGTTTTTGATTTCTCAGAATCCTCAACAATGGGATTTCTGGACAGGCGGCAAAGGGAATGGCTGACGAAATGGGTATTATTATAGAAGATGATGTGAAGAATGATTTTCGTGACTGGGACAAAATCCAGGAGTTTGCAGAAAAGTTTGGCGCACTATTAATGGGGTAATATCACAGGATTCTTCCTTGTATGTAGGAACCAGATGTGCTACCAGTAGCTTGTTTTGTGAGAAATGCTTTGTTATCAATGCTTCTTTGCAGTAGAGTTCATCTACCCCAATTACAAAAACTAAATATCTGCATCAAAATATTGTAAATGTTGATCTAGAGTTTGGCTGTTCTTTCTAAAAATTTGATGATCCCAAAGAATACTTTTCCTATGCTCTCGCAAGACTTTTATATCTTGCTGAGTAGAATATAATAGTTTATACTGTAAATGGAGGGATTGAAGGAATTGAAACGCAAAAACTTTATAAAGTTTTTCGACAACACGACATGCAAACATAGGAGGGAAAGAACATGAAGGAAGAGAGACGCTTATCTCTGGCTGAGGAGCTTGGAATGCTTATTGATAGAATGAAAGAAGTCGAAAAAGAAGATTTCATCCAGAGCTACATGTTCCTGATAAGAAAGGAGGGGCTAGAAGAGGTAGAAGAAGAACTTCATTGGGAAGTTACGTCAACTGCGGTAGCTTCAGCAGAAATATCTATTCTAATTGACTATCTTCTGGATCTCAACTTACTGGAATATTCCTCGAACCCCGGGTATGTTCTAACGGAGGAAGGAAGAAGAATACTCTTGGAAGATATCCCAACAGATCTTAGAGACACTTATAGTGCTTGTTATGAGAAAGTCGCTGCTCTTGGAAACAACGAAAAAATTACAAGAAAAGCCAGAACTGAGTTACTTAACGAAAAACTAGGATAAGATAGTATGGCTGGAAAAGGCACAAAAATATTCAGAGACCCGATACATGGGAATATCAGAATATTTCCTTTTGAACTTAACATTATTGGGTTAAAGATTTTTCAGCGATTAAGATGCCTTAAACAAACACCGTCAGTTGCGTATGTGTTCCATTCTGCAAACCACACAAGGTTTGAACATTCAATAGGGGCACTTCACGTTTCTGAAATGTATGCAAGGAACCTCGATATCATTGACCCGGAAAAGGAATTGTTGAGGCTTTGTGCTCTTCTTCATGACATTGGACATGGTGTTTTTTCCCACCAATACGACGTGACTGTTTATAGAGAGATTTACCCTGAAGCAGAACATGGTCACGATAAGCACAGAATGAAGATAATTAGAGAATATCTCCCGGAAATACTGCTCAATACCTATGATGAAGCAGAACTCGAAAGATCAATCAAATTATCGGGACTCGGAAAGTACCTCACGTCCAGTGTTGATGAGACTATTCGCACGATCATGAATAAAATTGCAGAAATACTGGAAAGCGAAGGAGAAGTCTTCTACAACTTAATCCATGGACCTTTTGGATGTGACAGAATGGATTTCATAAAGAGAGATTCCTATTTTTCAGGAACATGTCATTATGGGGGGTTTCCGTTGGACAGGTTCATCCTCTTTTCGTCGATAAGAGACGATGGGAATGGCAATAAGATACTATGCTACTCTTCGAAGATTCTTGATGACATTTTGCTTCTTCTGATAAACAGATTTCAAATGTTCAAGAATGTCTACTTTCATAAGACATGTAGGGCTTTGGATCTGATGCTACAGCAAATACTTCGATACTCTATGGAACCTCTTAACCTTGTAGAAAGAACTGTAAATCTTGAAGAATTTGAAAAACTCAACGACAATAGCTTGTTTTATGAGATTTTATTCTGCTTTCAGGATTCTGGCGAGTTGAAGGAAGCCCATAAGCTTATTGATAGAATACTGCGAAGAGACTTGTATAAAACTGTAATTGATGAAGCAGAACTACCTACACAAGAGCAAATCAAAAAGTATACTGCATCAGGATTTCTGAAAATGCTTGCTGAAAACAGAAAAGCAGCACTCAAAAAGCTCTACGAAAAAGAAGAGGGAGATGAATGTCCCAGACTATTCATAGATACACCTTATGAAATCAGAATGAATCCACTTCAGGAATTACTGAAATCGAATATTGATATTTATGATGAGACTGAAAAAATTCCCAAAAAATATAATGAAATAGAGAGGGAGAGGAGTTTCAAAACCTTGAATGTCGAATCTTTTAATATTTATAGATTATATACATTGTCTGATACTGAAAGGGAGAAACTGATTTCTTATGCCAGAAGCATAATGAAGAGAAAAAAACCAAAGATAGATACACAGATATGAAGGGCATGGAACTGAGTTGTTCTTCAACAGAATCTGGGTCAGAAAATCACACTAGTCGGTGAATGGGTCATTCTATATGTTGATTAAGCCAAAAAAGCATTTTTTCCTTTTTAAATTCCGGTGTATCAGATCCTCATTTTGAAAGAAAGAAAAAAAATTATTTCCGATTGGGGATTTTGGGCAGCAACCAGGATAAGAACGCATCTTCACTTCTGGTCTGGGCGAAAATCTTCCCAGGTCCCGCAAATTCTGCTACTAACCCTTCGCCACTGAACAAGGTGGATTTTATCCCACCAATTCTTTTGACATTCCAGGAGACATTTTGATCAAAAGCCACGATATGTCCTGTATCAATAACGAACTGTTCTCCAGATTGCAATTCAACCTCGTGTAATGCACCATAAGAAGACATAAAAGCGTATCCTGTTCCTTCCAGTTTTAGTAAGAATAGCCCTTCTCTGGCAAAGAAAGTTTTTGCACCACCAAATTTGGTGTCTATATCTATGGAAGGGTCTGAAGCCATATAGCACCCAGAGGTAACAAATATGGTTTCTGTGTTAAGTTCTCTGTAGATGACATCACCTGATAATGGAGGAGCTAACCCAATTTTCCCCGGACCTCCCTGGGCAGTATACGTGTTCAGAAAGAAGCTTTCTCCGCCCAGCATTGATCTCTTCAATGCACCAAAGACACCTCCCTTGGCCTGGGTTTGTAATTCCATGTTAGGAGACATGTACACCATGGCGCCTCCTTCAGCAGTAATACTGTGGCCAGGTTTCAAGCGAACTTCTGCCAAAGAGTAGCTGGGCCGGTATAAAATCTCGTAATCTACCCTTCCAGAGAAGCTAGTTTTCAAAGGAGCTCCACAGTGGGTGCAAAAGCTGCTTCCTTCTTCATTTTCAGCTCCACATTTTTTGCAGTATATCATTCTCACACCTCTAGCGTAATTTCTTTCCTTTTCTTATAAATATTTATATCATATCTGTCATATCTGTGGAGGGTTCTATTCAGTAGGATTTGAAAGGGTTGATGCTGCACAATCAAGAAAGAATTTAAAAAGGCAGCAATGAACCCCTCCTGTAAAGGAACTGGTCATGAAAAAAGACAAAAAAACCAAGAAAGAGATACAATAAACGAAGAAACTACCAGAAACAGATTGCGGATGTCTGGAATCAGGTATATTGTGCGAATTCATTTATCCTCAGATTTAATGAGTGCCCATAGTTTACATGACAAAATATGAAGAGCCCCGGGAGGGATTTGAACCCTCGACCAACTGATTACAAGTCAGTCGCTCCGCCAGGCTGAGCCACCGAGGCGCACTCCCTTTCTCCTTTTGAAGTTTATAAGCTTTTCTTCTTTCTTCTAATCCTCTACTGGCCTGTTCACTCCATTTTTAAAACTTCAAAACTTCCTGATACCCCTCCAAATCCAGCAATCCATGACCAGAAACATTGAAGGCAATGACTTTCTCCTCATTCTTTCGCTTGCACTCCAGCGCTTCATCAATAGCACAGCACACACTGTATGCAGATTCTGGAGCTGGTAAGAATCCTTCCTGCTGCACAAACAATTGTGCCTTTTCAAAAACATACTTCTCATCAGGCGGATAGGCAATAGTATCCAGTAACCCTTTATGCCGCAGCAGACTCACAATTGGGGAACATCCGTGGTACCGTAATCCATCTCCCTTTATGGGCACCATCTTCACCTGATGTCCCAGTGTATACATCTTTAACATGGGAGTCATTTCTGCATGGTCAGCAAAATCATACCTGTACTCCCCCTGCAAATTCGGAGAGGCCTCACTCTGAGCTGCAATGAATCGTATCTCCTTCTTTTTCTTCAATAGATCATGATAAAAGGGAAGAGCAAATCCACCAAAATTTGACCCACCACCCAGACAGGAAATTACCACATCTGGGTACTCATCAACCATTTCAAACTGTTTTTTAGTTTCCAATCCAATAATAGTCTGGTGCATCAGTACATGGTTTAACACAGACCCCAACGAATACACTACCTTCGGGTCTCCAGCTGCATCCTCTAACCCTTCAGATATGGCAATTCCCAGTGAGCCAACATGTTCTGGATCTTCTTTCAGTAATTTCTTTCCGAATTCAGTCTTATCACTGGGAGAGGCATGCACTTTTGCTCCATACATTTTCATAAAACTCCGCCGTTCATGTTTCCAGTTGTACACTGCCCTCACCCAGTAAATAGTGCATTCAAGACCCACCAGACAGGAAGCATAGGCCAATGCAGTTCCCCACTGGCCAGCTCCAGTTTCTGTTGCTAACCTCTCAAATCCTTCCTTTTTCGCATAATAGGCTTGCGCTAGAGCTGTATTCACCTTGTGTGAGCCTGTGGGAGAATAAAATTCCGCCTTGTAATACATGCGAGCTGGTGTTTTCAAATACTCCTCTAATCTTCGAGCTCTGAACAGCTGACGCGGTCGTCCTGCCTGTTCATATAACTGCTGAACACCTTCTGGAATGTCCACCCATTTCTGTGTAGACATTTCCTGTTTCAGACATTCGCCCACTAACACCTTAGGAAGAAAATCTACTCGTGATTCGCCCTCTTCAGGGTCTTTGGGGGGAGGAAGTGGTTCAGGTAAATCTGGAATAATGTTGTACCATTTTTTGGGCATTTCTTCTGGTGAAAGGGTAATTTCAGTGTGCATGGTGACATTACGAGATACTGACTTAAAAGATTTTTGTACAGATAAGCACTGTCCCGTTATCTATACACTTTTTCATCCAATTCGCAAAAAGTTATATTCCCATCCCTCTCTCTTTTAATAATGCCTCTTTCCTCCATTTTTATTAGCATCTTAGATAAACTGGTTTTTGGAATGTGACATCCTCGAGAAATTTTAGCCTGCCTGGACCTCCCTTTTTTGTGCAGATATTCTACAACAGCCTGTTCTCTCTCGTTCAAAACAGATAATACCGTTTTGCTTAGTCGTGGAGACTTAACTCTTTTTATCACGTAATAACCTATACCTGCTCCAAGTACTGCAATTGCAGGTACAAAAAACCACATTGAAAAAGATGCAGGCTCTGCAGACAGTTCATAGTATATGTAGACTTCTTCCGGCAGGTACTCCCAGTACAAATTGATTCTCCCTTTTTCTTCAGAAATTAGTGGAAAATCAGATTCTGTCACCAGATATGATATGTTGGCTCCTTCAGGCATGATAACAGTTACTGGTTCTTCAATAGAAGGTAAATACACCCACCACTGGGTTCCTTCTTTGGAGATGATTTCCCAGGTCAGGTACTCGAAGATGCAGAAAGCGGATTGACCCTCCTCCAGAGATACATGTAGTGTGACTTCGGTTTGCCGACCCATGATTGTATACTCACCAGTTACTGGTGCATCTGAGTACACTTCTAAATGATTTATGGGAAAGGGGAGATAATACGTGTACGTATCCATGGGCTTTAAAGCAGTTATGGTGATTTCACTGGAAATGACAGCATATCCGGTGTTAGTAATATCCACTGTGTACGTGCTTCCCTGCATAAGTAACAAAAGGAGGATGATCATCTTCATACTACTTTGTAGCTGGGAGCGTTTTTAACTATTGTTATTCATTGATTACTGAATCCATTTTTAGCCTAGAACTTCGGCCAAAACATGCCCACTTCCTTTTGGTATTCACTGTACTGCTCACCAAATCGATTGGTTAACACGCGCTCTTCTTCTTGCGCAATTCTGTAGTACCCGGGAATACCCACAATGCATAAGGCCAGGAGTGGATTCAGGAAAACTAAAGGGAGTCCTACAAAAAAGAGCGAATAGGACACATACATGGGATGTCTAACAATTTTATAAGCTCCCTGTGTGCACAGGGCATATCGTTCTGGCATTTCTAAAGAGGGTGCAATAACCCCTCTGGATATTCTCCCCCAGTCTGCCAGTACAATGCCCATTAACAGCAAGAGCAGACCTGCACCCTGCACCACATTCTCCTGGGGACACCTCATTAATACAGGTGTAAATTCTATGTGCACCCCAGTGTAAAACAGCAAAGGGCTAGCCAGAAATAAGATCCAGAACACAACAGAAGGAACAAAAGCAGTAATTTTTGCCCACTGAGGAATTAAAAAGTGGTTTGAGGATTTTTCTGGTTTTGATTTCAATTTTGATTTTAATTTTAGTTTATTTGCACGAAACATTTTAATATCCAAGAATGCGTGTACTGAAACGAATAGGACAACAAAAATGGTAAGTATTAATGCCATTATAGCTGAATCTATCATAACAACGGTAGTGAGTCCTCATTAATAAGGGTTTACAAAAAAAGGACTGAGAGATGCAACCCTCCATCAGGTTACCTACTTGTAGACTATTTTTCTCACTATTCTTCACTATTCTTCTCTTTTCGTTCACCTTGTATAATACCCTGTGTTTTCCTACACGTATCCTGTACACGTTTGTTTTCCCTTTGATCTTTTTATATGGATAAGAAAACGGATTTTCCTTGAGATTTCTTAATGCATCCTTAATTTTTTCTTTATAGCTTTCTTGAAGTGTCCTAACAAAATGTAAGGCTGTTCTGCTAAACAACATCTCATACATTGCTCTAATCTCGAAAAACTTCATCAAAAGTAAAATATTCTCCAGATTCAACCTTTTTTTCGATTAGTTCTATTTCTTTTCTTTCTTCTTCCCTTAATTCTTCAAATCCGAGGAAATTATCTATCTTGGAATGTATCTCCATTAGTAACATTTCAATGTGATTCATTTTTTCTAGTAATTCCTGAGACATTGATTTCACCTGTTTTAGAATATTCATGAGTCTATTTAAAGATTCCGAAATAAAAGGATTGTGGAGTCTTGGGGGCTAGCTGCTGATAACCCGACACCTTTTCCTACCACTTTCGTATCTTCAGAGATTTCGCAACATGTATAGTTTGTTCAAGAAGTTTTTGAATATTGATCAAATATTCTCAAACATCCATCTTCGTTCGAAAGTATTTCGACTTTATTTATGTTCACAATTTGGATGGTTTGCACAAATGTCCTTCAATTTGTAACCAAACATTTTCAAGTAGGTTTTTCTTAAGAATATCCAAACACAAATGAGGTGATCAACATGAAGTTAAAAGGATGGCCATTCGAACCCCTTGGAAGCCCATGGATTGACCCGTGTGGTGAAGGAGATGGGGATGGTGGGTTCCCGGGCTAGAATTGCGGTCTGTAGTAGTATTGATCGATTGAGTTGGTATAATTCAATACCAACTTTTTTTTTTAAGTGAATTAAGAATTATATACGGAACAGACCTATAAGGAATCTTTCCAGCTAACGAAAAAGGAAGATATACTTTAAAAAGCAAATAATCATGAATTCTAAAGAAAACTGTTGGAACTGGAAAACATGAAAAAAGTTCGATCAAAAGGGAATCATGGTCTGTCTCAACAAGAAATGTAGTAGGTTGATAAGCGCTCAGTCCGTGGGGAAAATACATAACAATTGTCTGACCAAATTGCTTACAATTGCGGAGCCAATGAAGAATTTTATTCTGATAAACTCCTGTATTTCTAAGAATAGTCCTGTAAGACTTCCTGAAATCATTGTATAATTCTCTGTAGATTTTTTCATTCAATTCATCCCATTTGAAAACTTCGTCGTGGTAGATAAGAGGAGAAGGAGACAAATTTATCTTTTCTTTCAGCTCATTCAGGACTAGTGAAACTGAATCATCAAAAGAACAGCGGCGGGGAGTGGTTACATAATAGTCAGATCTCACTCCAGAAACAATAACGTCTCTGAAATTGAGTTTAACATCTGATACTATCTGAAAATTGGAAAAACCAGACTGTACAGAGAAAAATAGCATATCTGGGTTTTCTTTCAACCTTAAGTACAATTCATGGGGGTCTTCTACATTCAAATAATAGAAATATTCTTTGAAATTTAGAAATGCTTTTCTTCTGAAAATTGGTGGCCGAATAATTCCCCTTTGTATTGCTTCATTCCACCATTTGGCTCCAGTTTTCTCATTTACATTGTACAACTTTGAGATTTCCTTTTTCCTCATCCGAGGGTTCTCAAAGATCAGCTGAAAGAGTTCGTAGGTGTCTACTTTGTACGGCCACAGAGAGTGCAAAGCGCCATTTATCGCCATACTGCAATTTATATTCTCCCATCATAAAAATGTTTCGGTAAGAAAAGCTTGAGACTTACCAGTATTACGAGAATTGCAGAAAACACAAAGAGAGTGAAGTAATTGCATCTGTTCACATTTCGAATGTTCACTCTCCTATGAAGAAGGGAAGATGAAAGTGAAAGCAGGAGGATACAATATGAGACTGCTGAAAGTATCAGAAGCTTTGGGGCTGCTTAGCCAGAATCACCAGGGTACAC
>Ga0209636_10003317_pt1 | contig 16408 bp, 12 predicted proteins | sample DeeMarSWOR152_54_FD_187464 | JGI IMG/M metagenome (GOLD analysis project Ga0209636, IMG submission 187464) | Marine sediment microbial communities from White Oak River estuary, North Carolina - WOR-1-52-54 (SPAdes) (version 2) | ecosystem: Environmental > Aquatic > Marine > Intertidal zone >...
AAGTTATTTCAGTTACGTCTTGCGCAAAGAATGTCGCAGTGAAGTGGCCAGTCGAGTTTGTCAGACCATGTGAAGGTTCAAGACTTCCTCCAAGAATCGAGAATAAGGTAATGTTCGCATTTTCCATGGCTAAGGCTCCATCTGTTACGTGCACTGTGATTGAGACTTGTCCTCCAGAGCCAACAGTGGAACTGCTTGGGGTTAGTGAGACCATTAATGGTGTGAGTGATTGGCAATTCATCTCCACAGTAGCTGTGTTGTTGCTGACGACTCCAAAATCATCCATCACCTTTAGAACTGCAGTGTATATACCTTCTGAAGAATATTTATAAACAAAAATCGAAAGCGTAGTCCATCCACTGTTTTCACCATCTCCAAAATCGAAAAAGTACTGGTTAACGCGCCCATCGTCATTTGAGGCTGTCGCAATAAATGTCACAATTTGATTAGGTGACACTACTTTCTTATCAGTGGAAAGCACTGCTGTAGGACGTTCGTTGATGTAGCCAATTGGGGCGGTTAAGAAGAATATGAAATCTAGATTTACTCCGTCGCCGCCTATTTGGTCGCCATGTCCAGAAGGATTCAAAGATTCATGGTAAGGTCCGGTTTTATCTCCCCAATAGTTGTAAGTTGCATTAACTGCGCCAGATAATATGTCCATCCCCCATTGGTTACCGTAGATGTCGTTCCAATGCGCCTCGTGACCTAGTGCCCGTTCGTAAAGAATCCCAATAGTATTGTACGAGATAGAATTGTTGGTAATGTGTGTATTTGCCGATCCAGAAACGCGAAATCCCATAATGTTTGCTGAAAGAATGTTATAACGAATAACGACGTTGTTATAAACATCTGCATTAAGGTTTATGCCGCTCTGTGTGTTAGATATTACATTGTTTTGGTATATGTTCACTCCTGAAAGTGCGTTTCCAGTTAGATGGATACCGTCCGCATTTGCTTGTATAGTGTTGTTTTGTATTGTGACCTGATTTTCGCCAGTTATAAAGATGCCGTTTTGATAGTTATAGGATAATTCATTGTTCTGAACTTCTACGGTACTATTCGTAATGACGATTCCTTGCTGATTGCGAGTTACTATGGTGTTTCTTATTTCAATTAAGCTATTTTGTATGGAGATACCGTCTTCAAGACAGTCGCTTATTTCACAGTAATCGATATTCAGATTGGTGTTTTCAGTAATTATTCCAGTTGTCGCGTATTTGATGGCGCAGTATTCTAATATAGATTGATTTGGCCCGTTGATTATTATCTTATTCCAATCCGCAGCTGCTGGTGAAACTTTATTTGAGGTAAACATAACCAGTTTGTCTTGTGTGCCTTTTGCAATCAGTTGTCCACTTATAGTAAGTGAAAAATTTCCGCCAAACCTTACTTCAACGCCACTTTCTATGGTTAATGTAACGTTTGAATAAACAATAATATTATTAGAAACTATGAAGGGGCTGTCTGTTAGAGTCCAAGTAGTATCTCGTGTTACAACCCCTTCTACATATGTTGGTTTTTCTTCGGTAAAGAGAAATAGACTATTTTTGAAGGAAAACATGCTAATATTCATAATAATTAGTAGAATCAGAAACAGTGTCGAAATATTTTTTACAAGATTCTTTTTCCACTGCGGTTTATACGCTAATGTTTTTTTGTTAAATTGTATGTTTCGTAGCATTGTCGTTCCCTTATACAATTCCCTACACAATTAAGAGATGCGAGACTTAGTATTAAATCTTGTGTCTTAAGAAATTTGAGTGCGACTCAAAGTATATAGTTTATAAAATGTAGTCAAACTGTTGTCAGATAGTGGAGACACGATAAATGAGAAAGGTTTCCAAAGGGCTTTTTGTGGGGTCACTCGTTTAGGAGTATGCGAGCGACCACGTTTTTCTGAATCTCAGTTGTTCCCTCGTAAATCATTGAGACCCGAATGTCCCTGTAATAACGCTCAATATCATAGTCTGCTAGGTAGCCGTAGCCGCCGAAAATCTGCATAGCCTCGCTGATGACTCTGACGGCGTTCATTGTTGCCAAAGTCTTAGCCATACAAGCCAACTTGGGAATAATCGTGCCCTTGTCCACATACCAGGCTGCTTTGTAAGTCAAAAGCCTCGCAGCTTCAATGTCCGTAGCCATATCAGCCAACTTATGCTGAATACCTTGGAAATCGGCCAGCCGCTGACCAAACTGCTGTCTCTGCTTAGCATACTTCACAGCGCGTTCAAAAGCGCCTTGAGCCATACCCACACTCTGAGCAGCAACATTTATTCTGCCAATGTCAATGAACTCCATGAAATGATAGAAGCCACGGTTCTCCTGACCCAAGAGCGCCGTCTTAGACACGTGCATGTCGCTGAACGAATATTCACCCAGCAGGGAAGCTCTGATTCCCATTTTGCCTGCCAGTTCGTTGCAGTCCAATCCGGGCGTGCCTTTCTTTACTATGAACAAGCTTTGACCCTTGTGCCTTGCCGCAGGATTCGTTTGAGCCAAGACAACCGCGTAATCAGCAATCGGCGCATTGGTTATCATGGTTTTTGAGCCGTTGATCACGTATTCTTCGTCCTGCAAAGCCGCAACTGTGTCTAGGCAGGTGATGTCGCTTCCATGCGCCGGCTCGGTGAAAGCGCCTGATGACAGCCATTCTCCCTGTGCTGTTTTGGGCAGAAACTCCATCTTCTGTTCCTCTGAGCCGTACTCAAGGATCATGTCGCTCCCAAACAGACCCGTGAACATCGCTGAGCCAAGAGTGGAATCGCAACGGCAGAATTCCTCTTCGATCAGCACGTTTTCAAGAAGCCCTAAGCCTTGTCCGCCGTATTTTTCGTCGTAGTAGCAGCCTATGAAACCTAGCTTAGCCGCTTTCTTGTACAGGTCTTTGGGAAACTGATGCTTTTGATCAAACTCTCTGGCAACCTCGGGTTTGAACTCGCACTCAGCAAACTCTTTCGCCGCGTTCTTGATGGATTTCTGCTCTTCATTCAACTCGTAATCCATTTTTGAGCCACTCTCTCCCGAATCTAGCTTACTTTTTGTCCCTTAAGCTCTTGAACCTTGGTTTTCAATGGTCCAACTATTTTGAAGAGGTCTTCGACTACGCCGTAGTCAGCTACGCCGAAGATCGGAGCCTTCGCATCTTTATTCACTGCGATAATCAGGTCTGAGCTTTTCATGCCCAGCACGTGTTGGAAAGCGCCGCTTATGCCCAGAGCCAAATAGAATTTCGGCTTCACAGTCTTCCCCGAAGAGCCAACTTGACGGTCATTAGGAAGCCAACCTTTGTCCACAATTGGACGTGAACAGGCTAAGACGCCTCCAAGCGTTTTTGCCAGTTCCTCAACTTGGGGGATATTAGCCACATCTTTGATTCCACGCCCAACTCCGACCAGAACCTCTGCTGCTGTTATGTCAACGCCGCCAGGAGGAGGCAACACGTACTGAACAAAACGTTTGCTGGTTATTTCTTCTGAAAGCGGAGACGGAACTTCAGTTACTTGACCGTTCAAAGCTGAATCGCTCTTGACTTGGAAAGCTGCTTGACGCACAGTCACAATGTAGCTTTCCGCTTTGCGAAGCGTTACTGTAACGTTCACTTTGCCGCCGTACATTTGCCGTGTAACAGTCAAAGCTTCGTTCTCAAATCCGATGTCTATGCAGTCAGTTGCCAGTGGCGCATTTAGGGAAACAGCAAGGCTTGGCGCCAAGTCTAAGCCATAGGATGTGTGTCCGATCAGGGTTAGCATGGGTTTATATTCGTTGATGAGGTGAGAGAGCACTTTTTGATAGGCGTCGGAGTTGAAGTTCTCCAGCTTAGCATCTTCCACTAGAAGAACATTGTTTACATGTGTTGAAAGAGCAGTTGCATGATTCTTGGCGTCTTTTCCCAAAAGCACCGCGGTCAATTGAGCATTGGCTTTCTGCGCTAGCTCTCTGCCTTTGGTCAGCATTTCATATGTTACGTCTCTGACTTGTCCCTGTCTGTGCTCAGCCAAAACGAAGATTTCTGCCATTTTACAGCAACCCCTTGGCTTTGAGTATTTCACTAATCTTTGAAGCTACCTCGTCAGGGCTACCTTTCAAAAACTCCGCTTGTTTCTCAACAGGAGGCACACACATCTTTTGCGTTAGAATCCAAGAGCCAACTTCGCCAACTTCGCTCTCGCTTAAGCCTATTCCAGATAAGCCGATGACTTTGATCTCCTTCTGCATAGCTTTTCTTATGCCCATGATAGACACGTAACGAGGCTCATTGATACCGGTTTGAATGGAAAGAACTGCAGGCAGCTTGACTTCTAAGACCTCTTCTAAACCTCCTTCCAATTCGCGGTTAAGTCGAATAGCATCGCCGCTGGGCTCAACCTTCTTAACCATAGTGGCATGGGAAATTCCAAGAAGCTCCGCGATGATCACGCCGACAACTGCTGAGCCATCGTCTCCAGCTTGCGCTCCAGTCAATATCAAGTTGAACGGCATGTCTTTGATTGCTTTTGACAGAATCTTGGCGGTGGCGTAGCCGTCTGAGCCTTCAAACTTGGGGTCGGTGAGTCTGACCGCTTTGTCTGCTCCTCGGGCAAGGCACTTTCTCAGTGTGTTGTCTGCTTCTTCAGAGCCCAAGGTTATGGCTGTGACCGTGCCTCCCAGTTTTTCTTTGAGGCGCACAGCTTCTTCTAGTGCATAGTCGTCCCATTCGTTGATGTCGAAGACTAAGCCGCTTTTTTCTACTGCTTTGCCTGAAGCGTCGATTTTGATGTCTGCTTCAGCAGTTTCTGGAACATGCTTTACACAAACGATTATGTCCATACTGTTTTTCTCCTTTTTTCTCAAATGCCCAGTTTCGCTTTGACTTTGTCGCGTTTGTCTATACTTAGGGGTCCAAATTTCTTAATTCTTTCTGTGAACATGCCAAAGAGGTCAGCAGCCTTCTTGTAAACCGGAAGAGGAACGTAACTGTATCGCACCCTCATGCTTTCAATTCCATACTCGGTGAAAGCGCGTCCGAGGTCAATCATGCGTTTCTTCGTAAACTTCTCATCAATCTCCTGCTGACCCTCAATCACTAAGACGCCATCAGCCCCAAGCGCGAAAGCGTAGAGCAAATGCTTCAAACCAATAATCGCAGTAGAAGGAACAGAGATTATGCGCACGCTTTCAGGATAGTTGACACGGTCAAGCCCTAAGAAATCCATGCCAGTGTACCCAACGCCTTTGTCAACAAAAGCCACAATCCTAAGTTCCTCAGGCGCCTTGTCCATGAGCAAGCCTTTCAGGTTCGCGATGATCTGCCTGTTGGTTGAATTCTTGAAGTCAATGGCTTCCCGCGGGCAAACAGGAATACACGCGCCGCAGCCCATGCAGACAAAAGGGTTGATCACAGCTTTCTGCCCCTCCATCGCAATGGCGTTAACAGGGCACACGGGAACACATTGAGTGCAACCGTCGCACAAATCCGCGATGACAAATGCTTTCTCAGGACTTGTAGTAATGTACTCGTCTTTCAGGAAGAGAGAAGCCTTAGCTGCAGCGCCTAACGCATCAGAAACCGTGTCTCTCACATCCTTCGGGCTGATGGCACAACCGCACGCGAAGACACCGGTTACCAGCGAATCCACGGGATCCAACTTCGGATGCTTCTCCTGCACGAAGCCCTCTTCGCCCAACGAAAGCTTCATTCTCTCAGCGAGCTCCTTGAGTCCAGAAGGCGGAACCATAGGCGTAGCCAAAGCAACCAAGTCGAATTCCTCTTCCTTGACCTCATTCATCAATGTATCCTCAGCAAGACACACAAGTTTGCCATTGTTGTTCTTCCAAATCTCAGAAACCTTGCCCCGAACGAACATGACTCCAGCTTCTTCGTCTCGCCAATACAGCTCCTCGTATCCCTTGCCAGTTGCCCGAATATCCGTGTAGTAAATAGTGACGTCGATACCGAGCATCTTCTTAAGCACGAAAGCTTGCTTCAACGAATACATACAGCAAATGCGGCTACACCAAGGAATGAAATTCTTGTCCCTAGAACCCGCACACAGAATAATCGCCACTTTCCGAGCGTCGCTACCATCAGTTCTTTTCACAGCGCCCTGCGTGGGTCCAGACGCGGAGGTCAACCGCTCCAAATCCATCACGGTAATAACGTCTTTATAAAAGCCGTATCCAAAATTCTCAAGATTGTTAGCGTCGTACAGCTCATAGCCCGTAGCCATAATCAGAGCGCCCACGTTCAAATCGATTACTCGCCCCTTATCTTCGAGGTTTATGGCCTTAGCTGGACACAGCTGTTCACACTTACCACACTTCGTACACGCGTCAAAATCTATCGTGTAAGCAGAAGGCACGGCTTGCGGAAATTCGATATAAGCAGCCTTTCTCTGGGTTAACCCTTCATTATACTCGTCCGGAACCGAGACTGGGCAAACTTTGCTACACACGCCACAGCTTCGGCACTTCTCAGTGTCAACACCCCTAGGCTTCATGAAAACCTTAACCGCATAATTGCCTGGGCGCCCAGTGACTTCATGCACTTCAGCATACGTGAGCAAGTCCACGTTTGGGTTTCTGCCAACCTCAGCCATCCTAGGCGTAAGGATGCACTGAGCACAATCCAAAGTTGGAAAGACTTTGGTCAACTTTGCCATGTTGCCGCCTATGCTCGGTTTTCTCTCCACAATATGAGTCTTGTAACCTAAATAGCCAAGTTCCAAGGCTGCAGTTATGCCAGCGATGCCGCCGCCAACAATCAGTATTTCCCTTGAGCTTTTTTCGCTCACGTGGTCTAATGGTTCAAGTTCTTTGCTTCGTTCGTAACCACCTTTTATCAAGCTTATGGCTTTCCTTGTGGCTTCAGCTGACGCTTTTGGACCATGAACCCACGAGTCTTGCTCCCTGATGTTCACAAACTCAAGCATGTACGGATTTAATCCAGCACGTTCCAAAACGCTTTGAAAAGTAGGAAGATGCATCCTCGGAGTGCAACTGGCGACTACAACGCGGTCAAGACCCTTCTTTTTAATGTCGTTGACGATGATTTCCTGAGCCGGCTTGGAACAAAGATACTTGTTGTATTTGGTTACGAGAACTCCATCCCAGTTCTTAACAGCTTCAAGAACGGCTTCGACATCTACAACGTCGCCTATGTTGCCGCCGCATTCGCAGATGAAAATCCCGATTTTCGGCGTCTTCTGCTCATTCTGAGCCAAGTTTTTCAGGCTTCCAATATGTTAGGTTGTAGATTTATAAACACGGGAAAACGCTTAAAAAAGGCTTTTGCTTTATTCATAGTTCTCACCAACGAGATATGGACAATGAATGCCCAAGAACTTGTACAGAAGCACAAGCTGCTCGAATGCATACAATGCGGAATGTGCACAGGCGGATGCCCAGTTGCCCGAAAAGCCGGCCTGAACATCAGACGATACATGCGCGAAGTAGCTACAAGTGGCAGCGTCACCATACATTCCGCAAACGAGCTATGGAGCTGTACAACCTGCGCGACCTGTGGAATTCGCTGTCCAAAAGACCTAGTTCCATACGATTTTCTAATAGACATTCGAAGCCAAGTCATAGAAGAAGGTCAGATAGCTACGACGCTTCGAGACGCCTTAGAGAGCACATTCAAGAACGGCAATCCATGGGGAAGAATAAGAAGCAAAAGATCAGAATGGGCACAGGGACTGAGCCTGAAGCCCGTATCACAAGGCGTAGAATACCTGTACTTCATTGGCTGCACGCCGGCATATGACACAAGAGTCCAACAAGTAGGCAAGAACTTGGTGACTTGCTTCCAGAAAGCTGGACTCGACTTCGGAACCTTAGGCGACGAGGAAAACTGCTGCGGAAACGAAGTCTATGGTATGGGCGAAAAAGGACTATTTGAATACATGGTTGAGGAAAACGTGAAGCTCTTCAACAAATACAATGTCAAGCGAATAGTCACAAGCTGTCCTCACTCATACCATTCATTCAAGAACCGATATGGGCAAACCAGCTTCGAAGTCCTGCATCACACTCAGTTGCTAGCTGACTTAGTAAGCAGGGGCAAGATCTCTTTCTCGAAGGAAATCAACAAAACGGTCACGTATCATGACCCTTGTTTCTTGGGCAAACAGAACAGCGTGTATGATGAGCCGAGAAAAATCTTACAAAGCATCCCCGGCGTGAAATTCGTGGAATTCGACCGCTCTCGGGAACGAAGCCTCTGCTGCGAAGGCGGCGGAGGAAGAATGTGGGTAGACGTACCGGGCGAACGCCTCTCAGAAATCCGCATGAAAAACGCAGCAGAAATGGGAGCCGAAATAGTGGCAACCGCATGTCCCTTCTGTCTCTTAACCTTCGAAGACGCAGTGAAAACAACAGGCTTAGAAGGAAAGATTCAGATCATGGACATAGCAGAGCTCTTGTCTCAGGCAATATAGCATCATTAGTGTCACTAAACATGGAAAACTATAAACCCTCGTTCATCAATCTACGTACTTCTCACTCCAGAAAGGATTGATCCGGATGGACAAATTAACTCATGATATAGTCATAGTTGGCGCAGGCTTAGCTGGGTTGAGAGCCGCCATCGCCGCAGCTGAAGTCAGCAACAAACTCGACATAGCTGTAATCTCAAAACTTCATCCGATCAGGTCACATTCAGTGTGCGCGCAAGGCGGAACAGGCGCAGTGATGCAGGAAAAAGATTCCTTTGACCTGCACGCCTTTGACACAGTTAAAGGATCAGACTACCTAGCAGACCAAGATGCAGTCGAGTTTTTCGTGAAGCAATCCCCAAAAGAAATAATCTTAACAGATCATTGGGGTCTGCCTTGGAGCAGAACAGCTGAAGGAAAAATCGATCAGCGACCTTTTGGCGGTCACAGTTTTCCAAGAGCTTGTTTTGCCGCTGACATGACGGGCTTTCATGAAATGCATACGTTGTATGGAAAAGCCACCTCCTATGATAACTTGAAGTTTTACGATGAATGGTTCGTAACCTCACTCATAACTGAGAACAATGCTGCAGCAGGCTTAACAGCCATCGAGCTAAAGATTGGAAAAATGCACGCGTTCCAAGCCAAATCCATAGTCCTAGCTACAGGAGGACACGAACGCATGTACGAGTTCACAACTTTCTCCCACACAACCACAGGCGACGGAATGGCCATCGCCTACCGTGCTGGCGTTCCATTGATGGACATGGAATTCGTACAGTTTCACCCAACAGGACTTGTTCCTTCGGGAGTGTTAATTACAGAAGGTGCCCGAGGCGAAGGAGGATACTTGGTTAACTCTAAGGGCGAACGCTTCATGAAGCAGTATGCTCCAGAAAGAGTGGAGCTAGCCCCTCGAGATGTAATATCCCGAGCTGAGCAAACCGAAATTCTTGAAGGAAGAGGACTGGAAGGACCCTACGGTTCCTATATAGCTTTGGACCTTACGCACTTGGGCGAGGAGAAAATAAACGAACGACTGCCACTCATACGCGAAGTTGCGATAAAACTGGGCGGAGTAGACCCAGTCAAGGAGTGCATTCCGATCAAGCCAGCAGCCCACTATTCAATGGGCGGCATTCGCACAAACGTGAAAACTGAAACCCAGTTATCAGGACTCTACGCAGCCGGCGAATGCGCTTGCATAAGCGTACATGGAGCAAACCGACTTGGCACAAATTCAACTGCTGACTGCCTAGTTTTTGGCGCAGTTGCCGGCGAAGAAGCCGCTAAACACGCACTATCGTGTGGGCTTTGTGAAGTTTCGGACGAAAAGACTTCGGCGGAAGAGAAGAGGGTTTTTGACGAAATTGCTGGAAGAGAAGGCAACGAGAGAGCGCCAGAGATTCGAGATGATCTGAGGCGCCTCATGAACGCGAAAGTGTGGATATTCAGAACTGGCGACGAACTCAGCAGCGCCTTGAAGGAGATAAGAGACCTCAAACAACGGTTCAAGAACATGAAAGTTGAGGACAGAGGCAAGCCGTTTAACATGGAAATCGCCTCCGCACTGCAACTTGACTACATGCTGGACCTATCCGAAGTCACAACAGCTGGCGCACTTGCCAGAACTGAGTCCAGAGGCGCTCACTCAAGACGCGACTATCCGAAACGCGATGACCAAAACTGGCTAAAACACACGTTAGCTTATTGCACCAAAGACGGCCCCAGACTAGAATACGCACCAGTCACGATCACAAAGTGGCCGCCAGCAGCCCGAACCTATTAGAAGGAAGAAAACAATGAGCGCAAAAGTCGAAAAAATCGTCGAATTCAAAATAGAACGCTACGATCCCGACAGCAAGAAGCACTACGTTTCCACGTTCAAAGTGCCCATCCGCAAGGGTACCACAGTGCTTGAAGGCTTACAGTACATTAAGGACAACCTTGACGCAACTCTAACCTTTAGGCACTCGTGCAGAATGGGCATCTGCGGAAGCTGCGGCATCAACATCAACGGACAACCCATGCTAGCATGCTACACTCAAGTACTCGACCTCAAACTTGACTCAATTAAGCTTGAGCCACTTTCCAACATGCCTGTCCTAAGAGACCTCGTGGTTGACATCCAACCGTTTTTCGACAATTTCAAGAAAATCAAAACCACCTTAATCAAGCCCGAAGAAGAACTGAAACAGCCAACCCAATTCGTTCAAACGCCGCAAGACCTCAAGAAATACTGGGACCTGTCGCTCTGCACAAAATGCTCCATGTGTTACTCAGCCTGCCCAGCAGCAATAGACTCCAAATTCCTCGGACCGTCAAGCTTGACTACTAACTACCGGTTCATCACAGACTCACGAGACACCGGACTAGAAGAACGACTGAAGCCGATGAGCGACAACATCTGGCTATGCACATCCTGCAATTCCTGCACAATGTTCTGCCCAAAACTGGTCAACTGCTCAAACGCCATAGTTGAAGACCGCGGTCTCATGGTAGAATCAGGAAACATACCCAGAACAGTGAAGGATGTGCTCGAAAGCGCATACAAGTACCACAATCCGATGGGCATGCACCCGAGCAAAAGACTGGAATGGACTAAAGACTTCAACATAAAAACCACGCCAACCACAACAAAAGCCGACATCCTATACTTCGTATGCTGCTTAACCGCTTACGACACAAGAAACCAAAGCATCGCCAAATCCATGGCTTCAATATTCGACAGACTGGGCACTAGCTACGCGAACTTGGGCACAGAAGAATGGTGCTGCGGAGACCACGTACTCAGACTCGGCGAGAAGGGCCTCTTTGAAGCCCTCGCAGAGCACAATGCAGCCGCCTTGTGCAAGTTCGAAGCCAACAAAATTGTAACGTTGTCGCCGCACTGCTACAACACCTTCAAGAATGATAAGCCGTACAGCGACGCCAAACTCAACGTTCAGCACTACACACAGTTCCTCGCTGAGAAACTTGACCAAGGCGAGCTGAAGTTGCCAAAAGCAGTTCTGAAAAAAGTCGCTTATCATGATCCCTGCTTCCTCGGCAAACGAAACAAAGTCTACGACCCGCCTCGACAGATTTTGCAATCAATGAAAGGTTTGGAGCTTGTGGAAATGAAGAGGAACAGAGAGAGCAGTTTCTGTTGCGGAGGCGGAGCTGGCCGAACATGGACAGAGGAAGCTGTTCCGGAGAAGAGGCCGAGCGTAGACAGAGTCAAAGAGGCACTCGATCTGGGCGTTGAAGTCATAGCTACAGCATGTCCTTTCTGCGTAACCACGTTGGAAGACGCCATCAAAGTGTTAGACGTTGAGAACAAAATAGTTGTCCGAGACATCTTGGAGCTCTTGAAAGAAGCAATCTAGAATCCTCCCCATCTCAAACTGGTGTCAATGCTGCAGAAACTTTCGAAAAACTTGGAGAAAGTGTTTAGCCACTACAAGACCCTAAACAACCTCCGAAGAACCTTTGAAAGATATCGCCAGAGGACAGCCCAAAAATTCGGCAACCCCAGAGTGCTACAGATAACCTTTCATTACACTGCGCTACTTGAAAGCCACCACTGAATACCACAAGACCAAAGATATCCTCCATATCATGCAACTTCTTGGCCACAAGAACATCAAGAACATGTTGGTCTACACGCAGCTGGTTGAGAGTGTAGGAGAAGACGATTTCATATGCAAAGTCGTCAGAGCTCTAGGCGAGATTCAAGGGTTTATAGAGGCAGGATTCGAGTACGTCTGCGAGTCTCAAGAACTTAGGTTCTTTCGTAAACGAAAGTAGACTGTCACGGGCTTATGCTAAAAGTCCATGAAAGTGCCGAGGGCCGGGTTTGTGTCTTTGAAGTGTGTTTCCCATTTATCTGGAGGGTCGACGTTGCCGAATGCTGCGTTTACTCCGCCTTCTGCCATACAAGTATGCGCTTTACCTAAGAGTTCTTTGCTTAGGAGTGTTACCATTGCGTTGTGGTTGGCTGCTTCTATGGCGGCTCTTACTCCTGCGCCTATGCCGAGTACGTCGGTGTCTATTGTTTCGGTGAACTTGGTTTTCACTTTCCTATTCCAAGTTTTTCGTAAATTTTTGCGCGGTTTTCTTCTGTGGTTTTTGCTACTGCTTCAAATAAGTTGTTGCCGTGTGAGTCGATTGCGATGGAGAGTGGGCCAAATTCTTCCACTTCGAAAATCCATAGTGCTTCCGGCATGCCTAAATCATACCATTCGACTGTGCGGATGTTTTTGATTGCTTTGGCTGCGAGTACGGCTGCGCCGCCTGTGAATGCGCCGTATACTGCGCCGTGTTTTTTCATTGCTTCTGTGGTGCGTTTGCCCATGCCGCCTTTTCCGATTACTACGCGGACGCCGAAGTTTTTGATGAATTCGTCTTCGAAAATATCCATGCGTGTGCTTGTGGTTGGTCCTGCTGCGACGGCTATCCATTTGTCACCTTCTTTTTTGACTATGGGGCCACAGTGGAAAACTGCTAAGCCGTTTAGGTTGATTGGTAGTTGTTTGCCTTGTTTTGCCCATTCGAGCGCTCTTCTGTGGGCTTGGTCCCGCGCTGTTACTATTGTGCCAGTAATGTAAAGCACGTCATTGACTTTTAATTTGCGAATATCATCTTCGCTGATAGGGGTTTTATATTTGTATGTTGCCATCTTTTTTCACCTCATTTTATGAGTTAAGTATTCAACACGCCCGTCGGAATGTATGCGTGCAGTTGCGCGTCTTGCTGCCCAACAGTTGAATGCTACGGCGGCTGGGTAAGATGCCGGGTGACGGGCTGCGTAATCGATGTTTACGCCGAGTATGGTCCATTTTCCGCCGAGTCCCATTGGACCGATGCCGAGTTGGTTAACGGCGTCAAGGAGTTCTTTTTCGAGTGTGGCGACTTGTGGGTCTGGGTTAGGTTGATTTAGTGGCCGTAGTAGTGCTTTTTTGGCGAGTTTCATTGCGATGTCGGAGCCGCCGCCTATTGCTACGCCGAGTATGTTGGGTGGGCAGGGTTTGCTTCCTGCTTTGGTGACGGTGTCGATGACGAATTTTTTGAGCCCGTTTATGCCTTCGCCTGGGACGAGCATGCCTGTTGTGCAGACGTTTTCTGAGCCTCCGCCTTTGGGCATTACGGTGATTTCGATTTGGTTGCCTTGGGTGATTTCCCAGTGTGTGTATGGTATGTTTGGTCCTGTGTTGTCGCCTGTGTTTTTGCCTTGTATTGGGTCGACGGCGTTTGGGCGGAGTGGGATTTGTGTGGTGGCTTTTCGTGTGGCGTTTGTTAGGGCTTGTTGGATTTTGTGGAGGTTTGGTGTTTGGGCGCCTGCTTTGATGTAGAAGATGATTGTGCCAGTGTCTTGGCAGATGGGTGTTTGGGTTTGTTCGGCGAGTTTTATGTTGTCGAGTATTGCTTTTAGGTTAGTTTTTCCTGCTTCTGTGGTTTCTGTTTCGTACGCGTGTTGTAATGCTTGTTTAATGTCTTCTGGAAGGTAGATTACTGCTAATCGTAAAAGGTTGATTGCTGTTTCTTCAACGGTTCTTTCTATATCGTTCAATGTTTTTTCCTCTGTTGAGAGCATAGTTTAGCAAGATTCAATCTTAAAAAGTTTAGCGAAAAAATGGGTTTTGAAGGCTAGGTGGGCAAAGTTTGCTGGATTTCTGTTCTCTGTGTGTGCGTGCACACGCCTAGGTCTACTATATGATACAATTAGGATACTAATAGGCTCCAAATATGAACAGAGAAATGCGGGTTCAGTTGGTGAGAGGTTTTGATTTTTTGGTGTGCATGTTGTTTTTAAGCGTCTTTTTGTCATGTATATTTTTGAAGGTTTGTTGCGGTGGTTCAGTCGGTTAGGAAGGCTTCTGTTGCTGGTAAGGATAATCTTTGGATACTTGACTTGCTTGACAACAGCGCGGTTAAGGCGGATTTGAGTGGCAGTGGCGTTTTGAGGACTCGGGCTTCGCGGGATGCGTTGTGTGTTGTTTGTAAGGGTAGTCGGATGTTGTGTGGGAAGACGCGTTGTCCTGTGATGGTGCGGGTGAACCAGTTTTTCCGTACTGCGCCGCTGTTAAGCGAGGATGTGGATGGGGCTAGTCCGCCGAGCGTTTTTGTTGGGCGTATAGGCTATCCTTACGTTTATGCTGGTCCGATGGTGCCGCCTGTGCATGAGGATACGAGTTTTTATGATTTGCCTGAGTTGTGGTTCGGTCGGGCTATTGACGAGATCGTGGGTTTTCGAAGTATGCTGGTTAGGGGTAAGTATCGTGTGCATGTGCGCAGGTTTGAGGAGGCTGGTAAGATTATGGATTTGACGCGTGAGTTGGCTTTGGCTGCAGATTCGACTGATGTTGAGTTGGGATTAACTCGCCGTCCTCGGGGTTTTTTGGTTTTGGATGATGATGTTCAGCCGTTTGGTCCGAGTGCGCCTATTAGGGATTTGCGTGTGGGCAATGCCCGATGGGACCACCAAATAGAGAAGGCTTATTATGATACGGATTTGAAGGCTGCTGACGCTGTGCAGGAGTTGTTTGGACGGGGCGTTTTGGTGACGAAGATTCAGCGGGCTTTTAGTGTGGGCGCGTTTGGGCTTAAGCCTAATCGGCGTTTGGTGCCGACAAGGTGGAGCATCACGGCTGTTGATAGTATTTTGTCGAAGAATTTGATGGACAAGATTAGGAGCTATCCACTTATCAACGAGTTTAGGGTTTATGAGTCGACTTACTTGGAGAACCAGTTTGAAGTGCTGATGCTTCCTGATGCGTGGGGTTATGAAGCGATTGAAGCTTGGTATCCTGGAACGGTTTGGAATCCGAAAGGCAAGTGGACGGTGATGTTCGGTGATTGGGAGGGTTACGATGGACGGACTACGTATGCGGATATTGGCGGATGCTATTATGCGGCGCGGTTGGCAGTTTGTGAATTGTTGGAGAAAGAACGTAGGCAGGCTCGTGTGATTGTGCTTAGGGAGGCGCGTCCTGGTTATATTATGCCTGTTGGCGTGTGGCAAGTTAGAGAAAACGTACGCAACGCCATGCGGCAAACACCGTTAAAGTATAATACTTTAGAAGAGGCGTTGAAGCGGGTGGCAAGCCAATTCCACATACCGATGCAACAGTGGATAAACAAAAGCGAACTCATAAAAAACGCACTATACCAAAAGAAAATAACACAATACCTAGGACATACGGAAAAGTTATAGCTAAACAATGAAAACACTGTATTAGGTCATGATGCAAATAGAAATCAACAGCAAGTACCTAAAAGGTGATTCACTTGTGCGATTTAAGAAAGTTGAAAGCAAGGTAAGAGATTGTTATGAAAAGTCCCTAAGATGCTCTCCAATAAATTTCTCAGAATCAGAATATTTGCCTAAGATTTATGTTATTCCCTTTATTCGTAAAGTAGTCTTGCCAGATAGCGAGATTTTTGTGTTCAACGAAGTGCTTCCAGACCCGCATGAAGAGAAATATAAGGCCTTTTTTCTCTCTTTGCCATTTCTAGAAGTTATTGAATCTAAGTTCATAACAGCAAATCTTGCACATGAGCTGGCTCATCTTATTGATTTTTCTGTAAACCCAAATAGGACCAAAGAGATATGGATAAAGAACAAAGGTGATGCTAGGCTAGCTCATCAAGAAGTTGACCAGAAAGCTTCGGAATATTATAGGTACTTCAAAGAACCTGTACGAACATGGTTAAACGAATTAGATAAAAAATCAAACAAAAATAGAATACTAGACCAAATTCTCAGAAGTAGAGCAGAAATTAGAGAATTTAGAGGCATCTACGAATTTCAACAATATCTTAGATCCATAACCTAAAGCTTTCTATTATGATTTCTGAGCTAGTTTTACCATTATTTTTTGATGGAAGTAAGAAGCTTCTACAAAGGCAAGAGCTTCTAAATGGCTATATAGCGCGTACATTCACATATTATGCTTGGAGCGAGCAGTTTGACCAAAGTAATTGCGATTAATGGACGACCCAGCATGGAGAAA
>Ga0209636_10003320_pt1 | contig 16403 bp, 15 predicted proteins | sample DeeMarSWOR152_54_FD_187464 | JGI IMG/M metagenome (GOLD analysis project Ga0209636, IMG submission 187464) | Marine sediment microbial communities from White Oak River estuary, North Carolina - WOR-1-52-54 (SPAdes) (version 2) | ecosystem: Environmental > Aquatic > Marine > Intertidal zone >...
CGGTTATGAGATTTGTGACGCCCGGCCCATGGATCGCTGTACAGATACCTGGGCGGTAGGTCACTCGGGCATATCCATCAGCCATATGTGCAGCTGACCGTTCGTCATGCACGGTGATTGGACGAATATCGTCTCGGTTTAATTCCTTATAGAGGCTCTCCGGTGAATCCATTCCAAAAAGGTATTTCACTCCATACCCTTTGAGAAGTTGATATAGTGCTGTAGCACCCTTCATGGCATTGACTGTATATTGCTTCCTTAAATATGTTGAAAGCCGTTATAGGGCTTGGAGAGTACGGGTGACGCTGGTTTCAAAAAAGTAACTTTGATACCGTTGATAGATTACGTTTTTACGCCGAGGTCGTCGAGTTTTTTTCGGAGACCGGGGTATTTGGGGTTGATTTGCCAAGCGCGTTGATAGTATTTGATGGCTTTGCGTTTGTGGCCGCTTTTTTCGAGGGTGAGCCCCAGTTGGTAGTAGGCATCGATGTAGTCAGGGTCGATAACGAGGGCTTGTTGGAAGCTACCAGCAGCTTCGTTGAGGCGTTCGAGGGCCATCATGCGGGTTCCTTTATTGAACCATGCCATAGCAAAGGCAGGGTCGAGGTGGGTGGCGCGTTCGAAGCATTCGAGGGCTTCGGCTTGGCGTCCCACTTTGGAGAGTTCCATGCCATAGTCGTTCCAGGCCATTGCGAATTCTGGGTCGAGGTGGGTGGCATTCTCAAAGCAGAGGAGGGCATCTTGGGAGAGGCCCAGTTGGCTGAGAGCTTTGCCTTTGCTGTTCCAGGCGCGTGCGTAGTCGGGGGAGAGGCCGATGGCTTTGTCAAAGCTTTCTATGGCGGTGCGGTATTTGCGGAGTTGGTAGAGGACGACGCCGCGGTTGTACCAGACGTTGACGCGTTGGGGTTCGGTTTCAAGGATCTTATTGAAACATTCGAGTGCTTTCGCGTAATTCCCGCGTCTGGTGTAGTTGACTCCTTTGTTGAATAAGGCATTAATATCATCTTGGCCAGGAGTCATTCGACTACGCAAAAGGAATCCTCCCTAATGATTGTGTTATTCTGTCTTTCAAGGCTAAAGCTGTTTGTATTATTGAAAATTTCCTTTGATTCGGGTTTCACTTCGTGCGAAACACGAGCTTCTCTAAGTCGCTACGTTTCGCTTTCAGTAAACGTGTACAGCCTACACCTTGGACATTGATGGCGCCAGCAGCATTACCCCATTTTGCTGCGAGTATGATGTCGTTATCTTGGAGGTAGCTGGCGAGGAAGGCTCCGGCGAAACTATCTCCAGCACCTGTGACATCAACTTCGTTGGAATGAAAGCTTGCCACGTGGTGAACCTTTCCTTGGTGGTTGACCAAGCACCCGTCAGATCCTTGCGTGACGACGACGATGGGCACTAGTTCGCCCAAGTGTTCAATTGCATTCTTAGAGTCGTCAAGTTGAGTGAGGAACATCGCTTCGACTGAATTCAGAAAGAGAATGTCCAGAAAGGGTAATTGGGGGATAATCTCATTACGGAGGGTTTTGGCTTGATGAAATATTGTGGTCATACTGAGGAGTTTGTTCTTTCCCTGAACCCGTTTTATCAGGGCACGTTGTATGTGCGGAGGGAGAATCCCCAGATGAACGGCTTGTGCTTTTTTAATGCGTTCAGAGAAGAAGCGAAAGGAGAGTCGGTTGCCGACACCAAAATGGAGTCTGTAACTGTTCATCGTTCTATTCTGTGCGAAATCTGCCCAGAAGTGGGCTGACCGACCTGGTTGTTGACGGACACCTGACAGGTCGACACTCTTTGATTCGAGCATTTGCAGGAATTTGTGGGGAAAGTCATTGCCAATAGTTGAGACTACGGCTACTTTGCTACCGAGTGTCGCTGCGGCTATGGCTACATGGGCAGCTGATCCACCGAGTACTGGGGTGTGTGGTGTGCCCTTGAAGGAGAGTTCGTCGATGGCGAGTTTTCCGGCAACTACAAGGTCAATGGTCACAGGTAAGCGAACCAAGTGTTGAGTTATAAGAGCTTTGCCATTATTGAATTGATTTGGGGTTCCTTCGGTTTGGATTCAGTGCCATAACCTGCTGATTTGAAAACTGATTCAATTCAGTTGAAAGAGTGTTTTAACGTCGAAACCGACGGTACGCGAAGAGAACTATCACGATTAGAAAGATGATTGTGGTACTAACGAGTGCAACGGCGACGATAATCTCCTCGATGGAAGGACCTGGTAGGCTTGGAAATTGTCCTGCGGCAGGTAGGATGTAGTTTTCTAGGTAGAAGTAATCTTCGATGATGCTCGAGTCTGCAGTGAAGACAACGATCATGTCTAGATCGGCAAAAACATAGATAAATTGACCAAGGTATCCGCGGGCAGAGTAGCAGGAAGTCAAGGGTGTTGTAATTGGGCCGTGGACCCACCATTGGTAGCCATATCCCCAATCACTCCAGAGTGAAACGTGCTGCTGGCTAGCTGAAGTAACCCATTCTGCTGGAACGATTTGTACTCCATCCCAGGTGCCATTATTTAAAAAGAGAAATCCCAGTTTAGCCATGTCTCGAGGCAGAATGACAAGGGATGAGCCTCCATTATTATTACCTTGTGAATCTCGTGCCCATGCATAGTCGGTAATTCCAAGGGGTCCGAAAAGATACGTTTCAGCAAATGCGAGGGCAGTCATATTGGTTGCTTGGGTGAGGATAGCGGAGAGCAAGTGAGAGCCACCTGTGTTGTAGACCCACATTTCTCCTGGAGCATACTCCATTGGTCGGTTAATGACGAATTCGACCCAATTGTCACTTTCAATCATTTGTCTCCAGTCGTTGTCAGGGTGTTGGTATGGAACACTTGACTCATCCCAAGGTAGCCCCGAAGTCATTGTGAGCAGGTGTTCAACAGTGATGGCGCGCTTCCTGGAATCCAGATTTTGGATAGTCAGGTTGGGAAAGAAATCTATCATGTAGTCATCAATGCTGAGAAACCCCATTGAGACTGCAATTCCTATTAATGTGGAAGTGAAACTTTTCGTGCAGGAATAGATATTCCGAGTATCGTTTTCCCCCATCCCGAAGTTGGGGTTGTAGTAAGACGCATGGACGAGATACCCATTTTTAACTACTAATGCTGAGACGATAGGATTTCCCAAATAAGCTTCGTCGATGTATTCATCTAAAGCCGTCAGATACGTTGAATCCATTCCCTGATCTTCAGGAGTTGAGGTCTGCCAGTAGTCAGTGGGCCAATAATCCGGCACCTTTGCAGTCGTGAATGTTATTAATTGGGTTGGGATAGTCGTAAAGGAGAGAAGTACAACAGGCAGCAATATCAAAAGGAAGAGTCGAGTTCTTGTCATCCATCTCAACTTAATGCTAGCTAGTAAGTAGCATTGAAAAAATCATAGGTATAAACCCACGGGCACTACGGAGTTCGGAAAGTAGCTCTTATTTAATTGAGCGCAAAGTAAATCGAACCCTGAGGTTCACTATTACACCATTGAAATTCTGTAGGTTCAAAAATAAACATCAACAGCTCTTGTGGATAATTAGTCTGATATGGGAATTCTCTTATTGGAGAGAATGAATATTATGTTTGATTAGAAAGTGGATGGTCTGGGATTGACAAATTATTCTCAGAACCTCCGGTTACCCGGAGTGTATCTCATCCTGACCCTATTGATACTACTTCCTATCATTTCACACGTATCACTCCCAATTTCGAATCCAAAACTACGAAATAATTTCCAACCCAACCAGCAATTTCGATTGCGGACAAATTTGGAAAATCTTGATCGAGACTTGGTTTGGAACCGAACCTATAACATCTCTCCATATGATCGAGGTTACGCTATTGTGGAATGCCAGACTGGCGGATTTGCCCTTTTCGGAGAAACCGAAGATAATCAATCTCAAACTGATTTATTATTGATACGAGTTGATACAGGAGGAAACGTCCTTTGGAATTCCAGTTTTGGAACTATTGAGAATGAAATTGGAGTTGATTTCGTTGAGTGTTTAGATGGTGGCTTTGTACTACTAGGGTATCGAGATCGTGAAATGTTTCTTATTCGAACGAATTCTTTAGGACATCTTCAATGGCAACAATCTTTCTTTTCAAGTTCAGGGCCCTGTGGTATTTCGATAGTTCGCTGCCAGACTGGTGGTTTTGCTGTTTTATACGATTCACTTGATGGTTGGACATGGCTGTTAAGATTGGATGATGCGGGTGTTCAATTATGGAACAGAACCTATTATGGACGACCGTATTGGGGTTGTGATGTTTTTGTTGAATGTCAAGATGGTGGGTTCGCATTTATGGGCCCCTCTTTTAATGGGAATCCATTTTCCATCGAACTCTTTAGAACAGATTCAGTAGGGAATTTATTATGGGACCACTTTTTTGTAGTCAGAGATGTTTTTTGGGGTTTTGGCTTAGTAGAATGTGAGGATGGAGGATTTGCTTTTACAGGAAGGATTGAGGATAGGGGAATTAATGTAAATTGCTTATATTTGGGACGTACCGATCACTTGGGTGAATTGATGTGGAATAACACATATGGTGAGGGCTGCGGATATTCTATTCTTCAGATAAATTCAGGGGAGTTTGTCATTACCGGTAACACTGTCGGAGTAATTCCTAGTTATGATGATGTGTCGTTTTATATTTTCGATTCCTCTGGTACTGTTCTTATTAACTGGGAGCTTGGGGGAGCTTATTCTCAGAGAGGGAATTCGATTATAGAATGTCGGGATGGTGGATTCGCAATTATCGGTGAGACTTACGACGAAGCTGATTTTTCAAATGTGCTACTTATTCGATTCCCCAAAGCTAGATTAGATCCCTTTCAAAGATTCCAATGGTACGGTGTTGTAATTGTTCTACCGATTCTTGTCAGTGTAATAATCGTCATAATGACGATTCGGGTGTTCAAATTAAAGAAAGCCACCTTAAATAAAAAGAAACAATCGTAGTATTAGCACATAATGAAAAGTGAATTCTCTTATGGAGATTTGTGAACTATAGAAATGATTTGAATGTGGATGGTCTGAAATTGTCAAAGAGTGGTCAACGACCTTGTTGTATCATGGTGTTTCCTCTTTTTCTTTTGTTGATTTTATTTCCAGTCGTTAGTCAAACATTTCTTCCCTCTTCGAATCTCATTCTCCAAGATTGTCATGAGGCTAGAAATCAGCTTCCAATACAGATCAAATCACTGAATCTTGATTTAAGTTTGATATGGAATCGAACCTATAGTCGGTCAACTTATGATAGGGGTTATGGTATTGTGGAATGCCAAGATGGGGGCTTTGCCATCATTGGTGAAACACGTCAGGAAGGAATTGATTTTCGATCTGATGTATGGTTGTTGCGGGTGGATGACGCAGGGAATCTGCTCTGGAACACGACTTTTGGGAGTGTGGATGATGAACGAGGATATGATATCGTTGAGAGAACGAATGGTGGGTTTGCCTTTGTGGGTGTCCGTGACGGGGATTTGTACTTCGTTGAAACGAATTCTAATGGCTTTCATCTTCGAAGTCGCACCCTTTTTGCGGGAGGAGTAAGTCTTGGGTTTTCCATTGTCGCTTGCCAACCCCTTGGTTATGCAATTCTCGGAATGATTTCGTATAATCAGACTTGGCTAATCCGGATTAATACATTGAACCTTGTTATTTGGAACCAAACATATGATTTGGCACTTTTTGAGGGAGGTGATTCACTAGTTGAGTGTCAGGATGGAGGGTTTGCATTTACAGGAACTTCGAATTACCGCACTACTCCTGATGTCATGTTAGTTCGTACGGATATGAATGGAACTGTTTTATGGAATCAAACCTATGGAGGGAGTGGAGACTATTTCAATCAAGGTTTGGTGGAATGTGAGGATGGTGGATTTGCGTTTGCTGGTGCAAAACGTGAATATGACGAGTTAGAGTTTAACATTTGGTTAGTTCGAACAGATCCACTCGGTGAAATGTTGTGGAATGCCACCTATGGGGATGCAGATGAATATGGAATCGCAAACGCCCTTATTCAGACAAGTGCTGGTGGATTTGCTCTGACTGGATTTGAGGATATGTATGCGGGTTTCTCTGATATTGTTTTCTTGGTGATAGGTCCTTCTGGTGAACCGCTTATCGATAGTAGGTTAGGAAGCTTTGTCGCAGAGGTGGGGCATTCAATTGTGAAATGTCAGGATGCAGGGTTTGCTATTGTCGGTGAACTCTTTAATTTCGAAAATGTTTATAGTGTGATATTAATTCGGATTCCTGGTCCTCAGAATCCGTCCAGATCTTTGTGGTTAGAACTTGCGCTTTGGCTTCCAATAGGTGTGAGTGCCTTGATTGTCGTGTTGACAATGTGGCTGCTTAGGTCGAAAAAACGGGCATCTGAAAAGCGGTAGTAGTCAATCTTAAATCTATGGATTGCCTCCGAGATAAAATAAGAACGATTTCATTCTGTCAAGGTGGATGAACATGCCGATTGGTGACTGGTATATTCCCGAAGGCAAACTCAGCAAAAACTTGATGAAACTTATCCCTGGTGAAGACACAATCATCTATACGTCTGCAGTGTTAGTTGAAACTGGGGATGAACTACGTGGCCATATGGTCAAAGTAGGTCAGTTAGCTATCACCAATCGTGGTGTCGCGTTTTTTGCCAAACGGAAGGGCTTAACCGGCGGAATCCTAGCGTTCCGTGGAGGACCCTTTCAAGAATACATTCGCTATGACCAAATTACCAAAATTAAGAGTAGGGGAGAACGTGTAACCATTTGGATTGCCCCAGATATTGATTCTAAAGACAAAGAAGAGAAATGGTATGAACTGATCGTTTCCCAGTCCAGGCCTCACGAGAAGAAGCAGGCCTTTGATCGACGGAAAAAACAATTCAGTGCAGTGTTAGAACACGCGATGTATCGATATCGTACAGGTCAAGCAAAACCGGATCTTCCGAAGAAGAGTAAACATCCTGCTGTATCTGTACGTGCGACTCCAAAACGTACACGACGACGACGTGTTCAATACTGTCCTAAGTGTGGAGCATTTTTAGAAGAGCCTGAAGCCTTTTGTGAAGGTTGCGGAGCCCCTCTCCAGCCACCAGAATAGTTTTCGTTAGGGGACTCGACCACGAACGCGGTTGATGGCATAGAGAGCAATGCGCTCAAAGACATTTTCGATGTTATCGCCATCTTTTGCGCTGGTTTCGATGAATTCAGCACCGAGTTGTTTGCCCATTCCTTGACCTTCGTTCTCTTCTACGACTCGTTCATCTTTAAGGTCAATTTTATTACCGATTACGATTTTGAGTGATTCGCCTGCGTGCTTGTCAACTTGACGTGACCAAGTGGGCAGGTTGTCAAAACTATCGCGGTTCGTGATGTCATATACCATCAAGGCACCTATGGCGCCAATGAAATATCGCTCCACGAGGTTCCGAAACCGTTCTTGACCAGCCGTATCGTAAATCAGGAGGGCGATGCGTCGTCCCTCGACGGTGACGATTTTCCGGAAAATGTCAGTACCAATAGTCGCCTTGTAGGAGGATTCAAAGGATCCGGTGACGTATCGTCCTGCGATACTTGTTTTTCCTACGGCTGCATCGCCTACTGCGATTACTTTTAATGAAACATCTGCGTCATCAATGCCGCTTGTCAATGTCTTTTCCCCACAGGCTGAGGGTTATTATTTTGCTATACATTTAGGCTATAAGAAGTTTTCACACATTGTTCGAACTGAGTTGGTTAGGAATTAGAAGTCGAGTCTGTAGAGGTTTGAGCCATCTGCGCCATGGACGAATTGGAATTGCAGGCGTTGAACAATCCGTAGCATGGGCGTGTTTGTGACATTTACAAGTGCAAATAGTCGGTATAACCCCTCTTTTTTCGCGATTTCAACGAGCTGCCGCATCATATTTGTTCCAAGCCGTTTGTTCTGGAAGTCATCACGGACTAAAATTGAGATTTCAGCACTACCTGAGTTCTTATCAAGAAAGTACCAACAATCACCAATGACATGCAGCTTTCCTTTCTCGTTATAATATTCTGCAACCAAACATAAATTTCCTGTGTCAACACAGCCTTTGATGGATCGAAGCCATTCACGGGCATCAGTCCACCCGAACCGTTTTCTTAGGGATTCCTCGGTTGATTTCGTATACAATTCTTCAAGCTTGTCATATTCGTCAAAATTGAGTGGCCGAACTTGCACACAGCGTCCATCACTGAGTTCAACTTCACAGTTAAATTCGGGAGGGTACATTCCACCCATATGCAGTCCTCAGGGATTATTCTTGCTATATTAGTAAAAAGGGTCATTTAAACAATACAGTTTGTACTCAATCCAAGGAGTATATTCAATTTTTCAGCTAAACGGTGTGATTTAAAATACCGAAAGGTTCTTGGCAAATCCACTGCGTGAATGGTTACATGGTGACGAATATGAATGTAGAACAGGCTATCAAGGAACGTCGAGCCTATCGAGCCCTTGACCTGGTTGATATCACGGAGGAGCTGATTCAGAAACTGGCAGAGGCCGCACAGTTAGCCCCATCATGCTTTAACAATCAACCTTCGCGATTTGTATTCATTCACACTCCGAAGGTACTAGAAAAGCTGCACCCCGTGCTTACTCGGGGAAACAAATGGGTTGAAGCCGCTTCGCTGATAATCGTTGTGTACAGTCAGCGTGACCTCGATTGCAAACTTCCCGGACGTGACTATTATCTCTTTGATATTGGACTGTCTACAGCATTTCTCATTCTCCGAGCAACGGAGTTGGGATTGGTGGCCCACCCGATTGCCGGATTTGATGATGAAAAGGTGAAGGAAATTCTCGACATTCCACAGGATATGACAGTTATCACTCTCGTTATTGTAGGCAAGCATTCGGAAACCATTTCAGATCTTCTTTCTGAGAAGCAGGCTAGCGTGGAAACAAATCGACCTCCAAGAAAAACTGTTGAAGAATTCATTAGTATTCGATAATGCGTCCTATCAGGATTGGAGTGCTTGTTTTGTCAAGATTATCAACAGAGATTTGATATTGTGTGTCGAGTTTCGATAAGTGGTATACGATTCATTTCGGTCAATTGCTTGAGCATTTGGTGTCCATCGATTAATTCGTAGGGCGAGATTATTCCGCCACGTTGGAGGATTTGTTCGATTGTTCGACCAAAGAGAGTGTTGTCTTCTTTGTGGCGAAATAGCTTAGGTCGCTTTCGGTTATCGAGGATTGGAGGGTATTGGAGAAGAGCCATGACGAGTAATGTGGTTGGCCAGCAGGTGAGATGTTGCATAGCTGTGAATCCCTTTGGGCTATTAACAGGGATATTGTCATGGAGAGCAATGAGTTCGATGGCATGTGGTGCGCTTTGAGGAGTGCTTTGTACCCAGACTCGAAGGAGCACCATATCAGGATACCCTGAGTTCTTCGGATTAGTGATGTTTGATTTCCAATGAGTTAGGGTCTCGTCAAGTGTGCCGTCTTGGACCATTTTCGTCCAGGTTTGATAGTGCGGTGAAAATCGGAGTGTTTTGTATTCTAAGTGTTGGACGCTTATTTGAAATTTCGAGTCAAAGCACATTCTGGACGTGCCATCGGCTGTTGGTCTAGCCTGTAATTGTTGGAGAATCAGTGTTGATCCTTGTTGTTGAAGGAGTTCTGGTTCCTCTCGGTCAATTTATAATTGTTGGATATCAGAAGACGTGATTTTGAAGGGTTGAATGCCGATGGGAAGTGGTTTGGTGTTTGGGTCTTCCCAGTATTCAGAATTGGTGAATGTGCTTGTAGAGGTTAGTGAACCATCTCGGAGGCTGTATGCAGGTTGTTGGTACTCGTATAGGAGGCCTTCTGGTGAGAAGGTTGGTCCGTAGTGTAGTTGTCCTCCTTTGGCGGTATGTTGTGGTAATCCTCCGACTCGCATTTGAACTGAAAATACTGTGTCTGAAGGAGATTCGTTTAGTGCTGTTTCAAAGAGGGTGTTTCCGAATATATTGGCTAGCCCTGGGGCTAGTCCACTTTCTTGGATGATGCGAATCGGATCTTTGGCGTTAATAATTGCTTGATCGAGTTGTTGGAGTGCTTCTATTGTTGGTAATTGTTGTCCTAAATCGATGTAATCGCTTCCGACTTGCTGGGCAAGAGGTATATAGATTTGTTGCGTAAAGAACGGTGCTGCGTTCACGAGTATACGGGGTTCTAACTCTTTGACAGCGCCTGTGAGAATGGAAAGTACCTGATTAATGTCCTGTGGACTGAGAATATGTTTAGAGATTATCGATTGCAATTTAGTGGTTTGAGTTGTAGAGAAGTGTTCACGCAGGTTTTTGCTTGACCCTAGTTGTGCTTGTTGTATTTCTTGTTGGCACTGTTCTTCGGCTGGTTGATAGGGATCATAAATCCAAAGATCGAGTGATACTCCTTGGTGCCGTTGTTCTATTAGTAGCATTCGGGCGAGTCCTCGTCCCATTTGACCGCAACCAATGAGAAGTACTGAGGAGTACACCATCCTTGTAACGCTCACTATGTGTGGTTATTCAGGTTCAGTTAATTCATAGGTTATACGAATTGTGCCTTTTCCTTTGCTTTTGCGTTTTGTAATTCGAATACCATTTAGTTCGCCTGTTGATTGCACGTGCGTACCTGCACAGGGATAGGCATCATATTCGCCAATTTGGACTAATCGCACTTGTTTAACAGAACTGGGTAATTTTGTAAGATCAGACCGATCTGGTCCCATTCTATTTACTAATTCTTCACGAGGGATGACTTCTATGGTGACAGGGAGATTCTGACTAATGATATCGTTAACAGCATTCTCAATACCAGGTAAATCACTGGATTGAAAGGTTGCAGGTGCAAAGTCAATATGAGAGTATTCGGCACGAATTTGGTTGCCGGCAGTTTGTGCCCCAAATTGGTCAAAAACGATTCGGCTTACAATATGTTGGGCAGTGTGCATGCGCATGTACTTGTAGCGGTTCTCCCAATCCAGTCGCATGAACACTTCATCTCCTACCTTCGGAATAGGACCTTCTAGATGGTGAAGGATGCGGTTGCCTTTCTTAGCAACATGCGTGATGATTGCTGTTCCAGCAGGTGTGTCTAGTCGTCCTGTATCGGTTGGTTGGCCTCCTCCCTCAGGATAGAATATCGTATCACGTAATGTAACAGCATCTTCGAGAACTTCAGTTACTGTAGTAGCTGCTTCTCGGAGGTAGCTATCTTGCAGGAATAGGAGTTCAGTTTGTGCCAATTAGATGACCTCTCGGAGTTTCCAATAGTTTTGTAGTTCTTAAGGATTGACCCGTTTCTAAATTACTCGACCGAATTTTATCCCTGATATTTCGATTGGTGTAATGAGAATGACCCGAACCTCGGCTAGTTCTTCATCGCGTTTGCGACCAGGTTTTTTCATATAGGGTTCAAACCCTTCCGGGACCCGATACTTATTGATATGTAATTGTAGATATGGAATCATATCTTTGGGTTTATCAAGGATTTCCGCTGTTCCTTTGATGATAACACTCTTGTACATGGATGTGTCGGAGAAAGTTTCATCCACTTCAAAACAGATGGTCGGTTTGGATTTCAGCGCCTTCATTTTTTTACCTGCAACACAGGAGTGGATGGCGATTTTTCCTTTATCATAGACATATCCAACGGGGACAATGTATGGACCGTCATCTAAACATAACCCTAAACGACCCACTCGGGCACAGGTAAGGAATTGGTCAATCTCGTCAGAAGACATAGAGTTTTTACTTTTAGACATAACGAAGTGAAACCCCCAAAATGGTTTTCATAAGTCAAATTATACAGAGTACACCCTACATCTATGATATAAGATAGCACCATCCATAACTTCCAACTAGAGTGTGATCCTTGATGGATACCCTTGATCGAAAACTGCTTTGGGAACTCCATGAAAACTGTCGTGCCTCCTACCAGAAATTATCGAGCGTGTTAGGCATATCTGCTAATGCCGTGAAAAAACGAGTGGGAAAACTCATCGATACTGGAATCATCTTTAATTACACCATCATGCTCTCTTTGGATATGCTGAAATCAGAAGTTTTGTACGGACTTGTCTACACGGATGGAGAGGAAATTGCTCAGGAGTTCATTAACCAGGTCGGATCGAACTCCATGATCCACGTGGTGGGTTCAATTGCTAGCCTGAGTGGGGGCGCATACATTATCTCAGCCCAATACATCGGGTCACAAGGATTAGCCGAGTTAGGTCGATTCCTGCGCACTCTCGATCATGTCTTGAAAGTCGAACTGTTCCCGCTCTTAATTCCAAAAGACCACGCTGATTTACAGATGGTTCCTATTCGCTCAAAACAGACAGGTGGAGAATTTACAAAAACCGAGTTGAAAGTACTCAAATGTTTGGTTGATGATGCAAGGATGCCCATCAGTGATATCGCGAACCAGACAGGATTAACCGCCCGTAGAGTAGGTCGAACCATCCAGCAGCTCATGGATCGCGGGGTCATGTTCTCCGTGCGTTGGAATCTCAGTGCTGGCGGATTAGACGTGGTTATGATACGAATCCGGATTGATGAACACCAAAAGTCAATCGGTGAAGTTACCGAATATTTACGTTCCGAGTTCCCCGATGAATTTTGGTTACCATATATATCCGCCGAAGAACCGCTAGTCTTTGCCATCTTTGTAGTGCCAAACATGCAAGTTGCGGAAAAAATCGCCCGTGTAATCAAACAGGCACCCTTCGCTAAATCCGTTGCTGTTTCTGTGCAATTCTCGGAAACCAAATTCCCCTGGCTAGGAGAAATAAAGATTAAAGAAATGATTAAAGACGCTGGACTTACTAGTTAGCTTCCGGAGATCAATGTGTTGTTTTGGCATTTCATTATCTATGGAATTGCCATCGTCTTTGTAATTTTCATCTTCTTTTTTTGTGTCGTTCTACGCATTATTAGACGCTATTACCACTTTCCCATCCCTGCCGTTCTGACCCGAGTAATCGACAATCCATGGCGGCGCCGGTTCATCCAAAAACCTCGTGTTGTTGCAGACCGATTGAAGCTAGAACCAGGAATGATTGTCGTCGAAATTGGCCCAGGGAAAGGAAACTATACCAAAGCCTTCGCAGAACGTGTTCTCCCGAATGGGAAGGTCTATGCTGTTGATATTTCTGAGTCAATTATTGAATATCTGAAAAAGCGTGTGGAAGAAGAAGAGATTCCCAATATAATACCAAAGATTGATAACGCTCACAACTTTTCCTTTGCCGATGAGAGTGTAGATCGTGTCATTGCGATAGCCTGCCTTCCAGAAATCCCAGAGCCAGTCAGGGTTCTTAAAGAAATTCGCCGAATCCTGAAACCTGATGGTCTTCTTTCTCTGAGCGAACTAGCACCTGACCCCGATTATCCTAGACGAAAAACTGTTAAACAGTGGACCAATGAAGCCGGATTTATACTCCAAAGTGAATATGGGAATTGGTTTGTATACCAGATTAATTTCTGTAAGAGTTAGTGGAAAGTTATTAGTCAACAATCTCGTAGTATCGCAGTTCAAACACTGTTGGATCTAAACCCACTAGTAACTCGTTTTCTCCATCGTTATCGATATCTCCAATTATCACGACTTCTACGCTAACATCTGGATCTGAAACAGTATATTCAATCCAATTTCCTTCGCTAAATTCATAGTATCTTATAGTCTGGTCAGATGGACGGGTGGGTATATCTTGAAGCCCGATAGCCAGCTCATTTAATCCATCGTTATCTAGATCTCCGATAGCTACATGATAAATAGATGTACCGTGAGTTTCGTCTGTCCATCCTCCAGGGACATCGGACACAATATGTTCACACCAGTTGTTGTCTTCAAGCTTGTAAACACGTACCTCGTTCTGATTTGCACTATACGCTCCCCAAGCAATTTCTGTTTTACCATCATTATCAACATCTCCGGTATCTATTCCCCAACTGGTTGGTGGGTCAAGAATGTCGTTACGTGTCCAAGTGCCTGAATCAAATTCGTAGTATGATAAAACTTGATATGTTCCTCCCATTCCTGCATATACAAGTTCATTCAACCCATCGTGGTCAATGTCAGCAATTTCTATGCCATCACATTCGCCAAGGTTATTTTCAATATTAAATTGGTTCCAGGACCCTGTTTCATATTCGTAATAACTTAGTTCGTAACCTGAGCCTTGCATGGTTCCCACTGCGACTTCGTTTTGTCCATCATTATCGATATCACCAATGGCCACAGCCAATGTGGTTCCATCAGGATTAGCTATGTTATACTCATTCCAACTAGTTCCATCGAATTCATAATATTTGAGTTCATACCCTTGTGAATCGTATATGAATGCAACTGCAATTTCATTTAGTAGATCATTATCTACATCTCCGATTGCTAGTTCCCAACCCCATACAGAGTTTTCAACTATGATCTCTTCATTCCAGCTCTCTGATTGATATTCATATATTCGGATTTGCGCAGTATGGCTTGGTGTATTTATTAATACGGCAATCTCGTTTTCGTTATCGTTGTCAACATCGCCAATTTTTACTCCACGATATCCAATTTTTCCATCAAAGTCAGCGATATTAAATTCATTGGTTTGGTCATAGCTAATGAAGGTTTGATCTATGTGTAATGATGAAATAATCTTGTTACCTTCTGTCTGATCGTTATCTACGACTCGAAGGACAATTATGGTCGATGTGTCGTCTGGGATATCAGCAGTAAAAAGTCTGTCAACATCTGGATTTCGAAATTCGAGAATAGGAATCCACGAATCACCGGATTGAAGTTGGAAGATAAATGCTCCATCAGTATCATCGGAGGGAAAATTAGCGTGCCCAAAAATGTTGAGTACTGTATTTTGGCGTTCTTGTAGGTCTTCGAAAATAAATATCCAACCAAGTTCTGTTGTGTCATCTCTGGGTTTTTTGGTTCCATGCGTGTTCTTTTCTTCATTTAGTATTTCATAAGTTCCATCCACGAGGTAAGTACTGACATACGAACCTGAGGTCGTTCCAAAACCGATTATCGGATCTTGATATTCACTATCAATTGCCTCAATGTCTGGAGGAGGTGAAGGCCCTTCAACTGTAACAGTTCTGGAATCTGACGAACCTGATTTAGCTCGTTGTGCTTCACTGAAAATTCGAATTTCATAAGTGCCAGGACTACCGGTCAGTTCCCAAAAAACTGAATAGAATTCATCTTTCAGGAGATTTTGGGATTGTGGGTGATCTCCAGCAATGATTTGGAAATTTGAACCATCTACTGTGTTGAAGTCATTGGACCCTTCTCCAATGCTATATTGAACGTATGAATTGACAGTTCCTGCATCGTCTCCTTGACACAGGATGTTACCTGAAACCGTGAAACTACCTTCATATTCAATTATGGTTCCGTCAGATGGTGCTGTAATTTCCACTCTTAGTGTGGCTTTGGGTGGTCGTTTAGATTGAGTGATTGTGATTGATGTAAAAATTAAAAGACCCATGAATAATGCAATAGTTAGGTTTCTTCTCTTCAACCGAGAATCCCTCCTCACCTAATATTAACTATGTATTGGTTAATTCTTTTTATAAGTTAATTGGTTTCTTTTGAAAATTAGCATATTACGGTTACTGGCTTCTACTGAAATTCTTGGTCATTATATTTTATTTAGAATTTCTAGAGCTCTTTCGATATCTTTGGTTGTATTGTACAAGTGTGGTGAGAAACGGAGTAACCCTTCACGGAATGCAATGAAGATGTTTTCTTCTTGGAGATGTTTGAAGATGGTTTTATTCCGCTCAGGTTCACGGTGACTAATGAGAATGATTGCAGTTCGGTCTTCTTTCGCTTGGGGGCTGTGAATGGTGTATTTGCTGGAATCTAATCCCGTGAGGAATTGATCAACGAGCTTTGCATTGTGATTATTAATTTGGTCTAGCCCCTGTTCATGAAGGTATTTGATGCTTTCAGTCCAGGGAAGGAAGTTGAAGAAGTTGGCAGTACCAAAGACATCGTATTGGGGGGCACCGATATTAGAGAGGATTTGGTACTCCCGCATTTTGTCCATTTCTCGGTCGCCTTGCATGGCTAGCCAGTAGGTTTGGTTATAATCTAACTTATCGATCAAATCTCGTTTCATCCAAGCGAAACCGGTGCCATAGGGTCCGCAGAGCCATTTGTAACCTGTACAGGTGATGGCGTCCACAGGGTGTTTGGATACGTTGAAAGGTTGACCGCCTAGGCCTTGTGTGACGTTGAGGAGAAACAGCAAATCGTGTTCATGACAGGATTTTCCGATGGCTTTCGCATCGAATTGATACCCAGTAAAGGAATCGACCCAGGTTGCGTTTAGAATCTTTGTAGCGGGTGTTATGGCTTTGATGACGTCCGTGACATCAAGGGCG
>Ga0209636_10003321_pt1 | contig 16401 bp, 13 predicted proteins | sample DeeMarSWOR152_54_FD_187464 | JGI IMG/M metagenome (GOLD analysis project Ga0209636, IMG submission 187464) | Marine sediment microbial communities from White Oak River estuary, North Carolina - WOR-1-52-54 (SPAdes) (version 2) | ecosystem: Environmental > Aquatic > Marine > Intertidal zone >...
CGGGCTGGCAGGATACACCCTGGCAATAGGCACATGGGTCGGTTTGCCTTGGTATCTGGGAATAATAGCCGGTGCTATAGTAGCGGCAGCATTTGCTGCGCTCATATCGTTTCCTGTCTTCAGACTGAGAGGTATATATTTTGCTATTGGGACACTAGTTTTGCCTGAAATATTGAGGTTTGTGTTTACAATTTGGGCACCTGTTGGAGAGCCGGTATATGGCGGAGGGGCAGGCTATACGGTGAAGGGAATCGCGGAAGTTACAAGGGGAGAGATCTATTGGATGGCTCTGGCTATTGGGATTGCATCAATTCTCCTTATGCGATATATCTTGCGTTCAAAACTGGGCTCTGGACTGGCGGCAATCCGCGATAACGATTACACCGCTGCCAGTTGTGGGATAAACGTTTTCAAGCTAAAGTTGTACTCCTTTGTTATTTCTGCTTTCGTAACCGGGATAGCTGGAGCTATTTTTTATCTCTACCAAGGGTATATAGAGCCAGCCAGCGCTTTCAGTATACGATGGCTAGTCCCAATAATGCTGGCTACCGTTATAGGCGGGGAAGGCACTGAAGAGGGACCGATTGTGGGAACGATTATCGTTGTCTTTTTATACTTCACGCTAGCCAGATACGCTCAAATCAGCCTAATCATACAGGGCGTAATATTGATAGCCATAATGTTACTGGCACCGCAGGGTATCATGGGCTCTATACGCAAGACCCGAGCTTACGGCTCCCTGTTAAAATTAGCTACCAGACGCCGAAGCGAGCCGTCCCGATCCTTATGAGATTGCACAAACCGCTATACTGTGTGGTTGCACCTATATGGCGATGGCCATGTGAACAGTATGTAGTAACATAGGCGAGAACTAGGGGGACTGCAAAGGGAGCCATACCGAAAAGGTGCTTCCTGCCCCCACCTGGCTCTCTACTTCTATCTTTCCCCCGTGAGCCTCAGCAATATGCCGGCATATTGCCAGGCCTAGCCCAATGCCTCCCTCAGCGCGCGAGCGAGATTTATCGACCCGGTAGAACCGTTCAAAGATGAGAGGTATGTCTTTTGCCGGGATGCCAATCCCGGTATCCGTGATGGCGATGACAGCCATTTGCCCTTCGCGGCGAAGCGAGAGGGAAACGGTCCCTGGAGCGGGGGTATATCTGATGGCGTTATCCAAAAGGTTCATGAACAGTTCTCTCAGCCTAGCTTCATCGCCTTTAACAACCAAATCCTGTGTTTGACTTAATTGAAAACTGAGCCCTTTTTCTTGGCAGAGAACCTCTACATCTGTGCTCAGGTCACTGATGAATTTGCCAAGATCGAATTCCGCGAAGTTCCATTGCTCCTTTCCGGCATCAGCACGAGCGAGGGTGAGCAATTGGTCAATAAGGGAGGACATATATCTTGCTTCTCTGGAAACAGTCTCTAAAGATTGCCGATAATCGCTTGGTGGTCTTTCCTTCTGGAGGGCCAGAGTGGATTCAGCTTCAATTACCGCCAGGGGAGTACGTAACTCATGCGAAGCATCACTGGTGAATTGCTTCTGGCGCTGGAACGCCTTTTCCAATCGTCCAATCATTTCGTTCAGCGTCGCTGCTAGCCTCCCTAATTCATCCTTGGTGTTCACATTAATCCTTTGACTCAAGTCACCTTCCCCAATTTTCTTTGCTGTCTGGGCAATCTTGTCTACAGGCTTAAGCGCTCGGCGGGCTAGAAATATGCCACCTCCAGCGGCTAATGCCAGGGCCAGCGGGACAGCGATGACAAGGGTGCGCACCAATCCATGCAGTGCTTGGTCTATCTGTTTTGTCGAGCGGGCAATAATCAGTGTACCTGGCTGGGTACTAAGTGGCAGTCCCGGCATGCTCAAGGTTATGGGGACAGCCAGGAGACGCACCCCTTCGCCTTCTGCTGTCTCAATAGTGGTAAACGAAATCATGCCAGCAATGGCTTGATAAATGAATTCGTGACTAAAGTTAATACTTATCCCTGGGGGAGACGCCTCCATCAATTGGTCACCAGTATAGAAATACAACATGACGATTTCCCCCAGTTTCTCTTGGAATTCTCCTTGCCTGATGCTTTCCATCATAGCCGAGTAGCTACGTAGCTGTGTTGAACGTAGTTCCAGTGAATCATCCAGATTCTGGTAGAGGCTTCGAGAGAAATAAAAATATACCCCGACACTGAGGGCAGTCAATAAAACTGCCAGCACCAACAGGTACCATAGGGTAAATCGAAATTTGATGCTGTGAATGAAGCTCATGGTGCTTTCAGCCGATAGCCGGCTCCTCTCACCGTCTGAATCAAGCTATCCTCCCCCTCGTTGTCAATCTTACGCCGCAATCTGCGGATATAGACATCTACCAGATTAGACAGGCTATCGAAGTCGTAATCCCAGGTATGTTCTTCGATCATGGTCCGCGTGACTACCACGTTGGGATGGCGCATGAAGTACTCCAAGATGACGTATTCCTTGGTAGTCAATTCAATAGGTCTTTGTCCTCGCCAGACCTGGCGGGTAAGAGTGTTCAAAGTTAAGTCTCCCACCCGAAGCTCTGGCGATTTGGACATTCCCTCTCGCCGCGAGAGCGCCCGAAGTCGGGCAAGAAGCTCATTAAAGGCAAAAGGTTTAACCAAATAATCATCGGCTCCTGTATCTAGCCCTCTGACCCTGTCCTCCACAGTGTCTTTAGCCGTCAACATCAGAATGGGGGTATTAATCTTCTTGGCGCGAAGCTCATGGCAGACTTCGATGCCATCTTTATTAGGCAGCATGATGTCTAGAATGATGAGGTCATAAGGATTAACCTCGGCAAGGTATTCTCCTTCCTCTCCGTCGTAGGCTAAGTCAACAGCGTAGGCTTCTTCCAGAAGCCCGCGCTTGATGATAGCACAGAGTCGCCGGTCATCATCAACAACCAAAATTCGCATGACAGACTCCCTAAATACATAATATTACACCAAGGTGAACATGAAATGAAATGGCTCAATTGTATGCTTTTTCTGCCATTCACTCCCAGTTCATGGTGGGTTCATGTCGGTATGATAAGCTTGATTTGTGCTGATGGGGACTAATCCTGGCAACATAAGGCAAACTGGGTGGTTTGGGGAAGTAAATATATGACAACTGCACCTCCTTCTTCTCTGCCTTCCTTTCTACCATAGTATTAGAGGCCTCCAAATGGAGGCCTCTAATACTATCTGAATTTTACATAAGGGGATATTTTGTAAAGTGATTACTATATAGGGAGGCGTGCCTCTGATGCTTCCAATGAAGCAGGCGGTTAATAAGCCGCCGGGATAGAACTTGTCTGGAGAGGGGTGGTCTTCCCCCCTCTTTTGCAGTAGCCAAGACTCAGGTTTGGAAAAAATAGACTTCGAACCGAAATGACGGAAAAGAGTGAGAATAAGAAGTAAGACAAAGAGAATAACTCAACTAAAGGAGGGAGTCGGTAAGAAGTTGTACTATGCTTTCATAATAGAAGGGTATGTAAAATGCCATCCTAAAACTGAGGCGAGATTCTTCGCCCCGACGAGCCGGGCGAAGAATGACAAAAAGTAAAGAGCTCAGAATGACAAGAAGCGAAGGGCTTGCAATAACAATATAACCGTACCTCCGCCGTTACGGGCGGAGGTACCGGAGAAAGCTCATTTCAGCATCCAGCCGCCGACATTGCACTTCCCATATTCGTTACTTCCCACGGTGACCACGGTGCCATCATCCTTAAGCCCCACGGTGTACCCTCCTCCGAAGATGTGACCGCCTGCGGCGACCTGGATGATGTCCGTCCAGCCGCCGACATCGCACTGCCCTTGGTAGTTACTTCCCACGGCGACTACAGTGCCGTCGGACTTAAGCCCCACCGTGTGATCCAAGCCTGCGGCGACCTGGATGATGTCCGTCCAGCCGCCGACATCGCACACCCCCTTATAGTTGTTTCCCACGGCGACCACGGTGCCGTCGGACTTAAGACCCACCGTATGAAAAAAACCTGCGGCGACCTGGATGACGTCCGTCCAGCTGCCGACCTCGCACTGCCCATCGTAGTTGTATCCAACGGCGACCACGGTACCGCCGGACTTAACTCCCACCGTGTGAGAGGCTGCCTCGACCTGGATGATATTATCCCAGTCGTCGACATCGCACGCCCCTGAGCCATTGAAACCCACTGCGACCACGGTGTCGTCGGACTTGAGCCCCACCGTGTGACCGTTGCCTGCGGCGACCTGGGTGATGTTCGTCCAGCTGCCGATATTGAGCTCCCCGTCGGCGTAGTTTCCTACGCCGATCACTGTGCCGTCGGACTTAAGCCCTACCGTGTGAAAGCTGCCTGCGGCGACCTGAATGATGTCCCTCCAACCGCCGACCTCGCATTGCCCGGACCCATATTGGTTGTTTCCCACAGCGACCACGGTGCCGTCGGACTTAACTCCCACCGTGTGCCCCGATCCTCCGTAGATGTCACTGCCTGCGGCGACCTGGGCGATATCCATCCAGGGGCCGACATTGCACTGCCCGTAACCGGGCCATCCCTCGGCTTCCTCGACTCCCACGGCGACCATGGTGCCGTCAGATTTAAGCCCTACCGTGTGATGGTCGCCTGCGGCGACCTGGGTAATGTCCGTCCAGTTGCCGACATCGCGCTGCCCGTACTCATTGTCTCCCACGGCGACCACGGTGCCATCGGACTTAAGCCCCACCGTGTGATATTTGCCTGCGGCGACCTGGGTGATGTCCGTCCAGTTGCCGACCTCACACTGCCCGTAATTCTCGAACCATCCGGTGCACCCCGTTCCCACGGCGACCACAGTGCCGTTGCCCTTAAGCCCCACTGTGTGCCAGCCACCTGCGGCGACCTGGGTGATGTCCGCCCAATCGCCGACATTGATATAGAATTGGTATGACGTGTCGACCACGGTGCCGTCGGACTTAAGCCCCACCGTGTGATAGTGGCCTGCGGCGATTTGGATGATGTCTGTCCAGCTGCCGATACCGTCGTACTGGCCGAACTGGTTGTTTCCCACGGCGACCACGGTGCCGTCGGATCTAAGTGCCACTGTATGCCCCCCGATAATCCCACCGCCTGCGGCGACTTGGGTGATGTCTGTCCAGTTGCCGACAGCGCACTGCCCGGAGGCATTCCAGCCCACGGCGACCAGGGTGCCATCGGACTTAAGCCCCACCGTGTGGTGGCCTGCGGCGACCTGGGTGATGCACCTCCAGCTGCCGACATTGCACCGTCCGTCGTCGTTATACCCCGTAGCGACCACTCTACCGTTGTCCTTAAGTCCCACTGTGTGCCAGCTACCTGCGGCGACCATGGGGGTGCATTCGGGCCCAAAGTTAGCCGTTATGGAATAGTTGCCTAGCATGGTGATGGTGGTTATGGCGGCATCGGCATCATCAATGCGGTTCACATCACCAGTCCACTCGACAAAGCGGTAGCCCTCCTTAGCCTCGGCCACCAAGTTGATCACCTCCCACTCATCATAGGCAAAAGCCTCCTCTCCAGGGGTGGTTACCGACCCTCCGGTGGTACTGGCGATAGTGAGGTCATAAGATTCATCACCATCACCATCACCACCGCCACCACAACCACAGCCTGCCATCCCGGCAATTAAGGTTACCATAATCAAAAAGACGCTAACCCTTGCTAGATAATGGTGTATCCTCCAGCTAAGTATTATTTTCATTTTTCACCTCCAGATTCTTACAATTGCCAGGTGTATCGGGTACTAAGCTCCCAACAAATTCGGTAACTACAGTTTCGACAGCCGAGTGTCTCTAAAGGAAGGGTTGATTTTACCGTGGCACAAAAAAGAGCCCAGTTCACATGTCTATATGTGCTGGGCTCAGCATAGTGGGAACTAACACAATCCTCTATGGCACACACTGGACTATCGACCTTGATATTGGTAATTAAAGTGCTATTTCTTGCAGAGGTTAGTTGAATATTATACCGCTATCTAAGAAATTGTCAATATTTCTTTGTGCGGCACCCAAGACATATTATAGAGTTAAGGAGTCACAAAACACTAGATTGTGACTTATTGATCAAAATAAGCAAAGGTTCCCCGACAAAAGACTATTTAGTTATATCTTATAACCTAGCAGGTATATGGCTAATCCTCCGGGCTGGAGTAAGATTGGCAAAAATAAAAACGCCCACTACCGTTAAGTAGAGGGCTGACAGTTGCCGGGGAGGGTGAATTTTGTCAATTCTACTGGCTCATGCAATTGACTCCAACCTGATTACCTCTTCATCATCAACAATGAATATGTTTTCTTGATTTGCCACCACTTTTCTATCTACTTTAGAGCTTTTTCCACTATTGCTATTAGCTCCTCGGGGGTAAATGGTTTAGGTAAAAACAGCCTGCCACTTTGCTCTATAAAAGCCATGGCTTCCTCGTCCATCACACCCCCGGTAGTGAATACTACCTGTTTTGTCAAACGCGGATATTTTTTTTGCAGCCATTGGTATAGTTCTGTACCGTTCATTGTCGGCGTCCTGATATCAATCAGACAAATGTCATATTGCCTGTTCTCTATCATATCCTGAGCTAAAATCCCATTGACGGCAATCTCCACCTCAAATCCTTCCTTGGTAAGGACTCTTTGGCATAAATTGCTAATTGACGGTTCGTCCTCGACTACTAAGATTCTCTTCGCGGTGCGATCACCAGTGTTTATTGTACGCCTCTTTTAATCAGCGACTCTATGGATAATATTCTTCGGTATTATAGATTACATTAAACATATTTATGCCGTCAAGAGGCTAGTTGAACTTCCTCATTGCTGCTTCTATCCCATGGGTAAGAAAAAAATCGAGGGCTTCAGATACCGTGGCGATTACAGGCTTAATTATTGCTTCTTCCTGAGGGGAGAAATCGCTAAGTACATAATGGACTATAGCGTCCTCGCTCATAGATTGCTCCTCCGCCTGAGGCCGTCCAATTCCCACCCTGATTCGAGGGAAGTCCTCGCTTCCCAGAGCAGAAATAATTGAATTCATTCCCTTGTGTCCTCCCGAGCCTCCATTCTGGCGGAGGCGAATTTTGCCCAATGGCAAATCGAGGTCGTCGTATATCACCAGGAGGTCGCTTAAAGGAATGCCATGTTTACGCACCAGGCAAGCCGCGGAGTTGCCGCTTAGATTCACAAACGTCCCTGGCTTGGCCAGCAGCAATTTCTCGCCCCTTACTTCAGCAAGGCCTACTTTAGCCCGGCATTGCCTGTGGTCAAAGCGAATAGAGTGAAGCCTGGCGAAGTAATTCAGGCACCGGAAGCCAGCATTGTGGCGATTATGGGCATAAATCCTGCCGGGATTGCCCAAACCAACGATGAGTTTCATTGACTTAGAGTTTATAGGAATTCAGTCACCCGATATTATGGCTGATTCCATTGACGCTAAGCAAATGCTACTCACCCTAAACAGCAATCTTGATTGGCCAAATAACCTTATATTCTACGCAATTTAGCCTTAACACTTTGATAAATATTGTTGTAGTAAGGCTGCGTGAACCATACTAACTTAAGCCAGCCCGGAAGATGAGGATTAAAGCGGAGGATTATTTACCAAACTAGGAATCTATAAGTCACTCTTGGACAAGTAGACATAGATAATGGGCAGAATGGCAAGTACGGCCACGTGTGGTTGAAAGGAAGCAAAAATGGCCCCTGCTAACGCCAGCTCACAAATCTGGCGTCTGATGGCAAAAATGCCACCGATGTTCAGCGGGGGTCCTGCAATGTGTACCAGATTTGTGTAAACAAATTTGGCCCCGTTTCGGAGTGTTGCATTTATCGTCAAAGGATACGAGACATCACTGCTAAATCCTCCTCCGATTAGACAGAGTCTGTCGCTAGTGCTTCTGGTAGGCTGCAAAGGATTCGAAGGACTAACATCATCAAAGGTAAAGTCGACGGATGTACTGAAGGCTGTATCTATTTCAAGAGTGGCAGTTAACGAAATAACAGGCTCAACACTCACATTCTTCAGGGTTATTTCGACTATCGGCCCTCTGGGAGTAAACGGTGGGACAGGGCCCAACACAGACACGATTTCAATCGGTTGCCAGCTTCGCGACGCTGAGACCGGATGGCAGCTAGATACTGTCACTGCTAGAAGCGTAGCGGTAAGAAGGATACTGGTAACTATGACGCATGCCGGTCTTTTGAACATATTCTGCTTCACCAATAATTAGCTTGTACAATTTTTAGGCCTTATTGGTTAAATAGCCGTATATTCTGCGCAACTTAGCCTTTATACTTTAATGCATGTCGTTAAGAAAGGTTGCATAAGCTAACTGGCCTAGGTCACTTAGGTGAAACCGGAACTTAAAGTACCTCTTTTAGTGAACTGCAACTTCCTTCTCACCTAACTCATCTATTGTGATATTAAATTGAATTCCCATAGCACCTAATGGAATTGAGTTAATGTAGCTCGGAAAATCTTCAGGAATGCTAATGGTCATTATAACCGGTATAGTTTCACCCGCTTTTATCGTAATGTTTCCACTTGGATTGTAGCTGATAAATTCCCTAAAGTTAACATCGCGATACTCAATCTTATACCCCCAAGGGCTCTTGGGGTCTATGTTTACTTGCGCTTCAGTAACCTCAGGGGTGTGAGAAACAAAATGGAGAAGGATATTTATGTCTATCTCTCCACCTCTATCGATAGATAGAAAGCCTGGAGAGTCAGAAGGGTAAGTAATCTCTAAATATCCGGTGACCCCATACTCCAAGGCAATCTCAGGGTTACGTATTTCCATACCTGTTAAGGAAGGAATACCTATTATTTCTTCGAACTTCGGTTCATTTTCTTCGGAATTCGGTTCATTTGGCTCAGACGATGAGATTAAAAGGCCCCCAGCACATATTAATGTAGCAAGCACCACAAATACCGAAATGAGTCTTAAATTAAATTTTTCTCTCATTTACCGCCCTTCCGTATAGCTGAGTTTTGAGATTTTCCACTCGTCTCCCCAGTGATTTTTGAGTGTGATAGTATTATCAGTACGACTAATTAAATTGTACCATTTTTAGGCCTTATTGGTTAAATAGCCGTATATTCTGCGCAACTTAGCCTTTATACTTTAATGCATGTCGTCAAGAAAGGTTGCATAAACCACATTAACTTAGGATTAAGAGAGTTTCTGTGATTTGCTTCCGGCCTTATCTAGCAATTTCAGGAACTCAGCTTCGCTGAGCGTCTTTATTCCCAACTTTTCGGCTTTGGCCAGCTTAGAGCCTGGGTCGGCGCCTACCACCACGTAAGAGGTCTTCTTGGTGACATCCGAGCCTGCTTTGCCACCGAGAGCCTTTATTTTCGCTTCTGCTTCTGAGCGGGAGAAGGATTCCAGCTTCCCGGTTAAAACAAATTCCAGTCCGGCTAAAGGTAACTCCTCAGGCCTGGCTTCCTTGACCTTCTCTCTTTTCAGCCTCACCCCGCGTTTTTTCAGCTTTTTGATGATTTGCTTATTCCCTTCCTGTCTGAAAAAGGCAACGATGCTTTCAGCTATCTTGGGGCCGATAGATGAAAGGTCTGAAAGCTCTTCCTCTCCGGCTTTAGCTAAATCGTCTATGCTATTAAAGCGCTCTGCCAGTAGTTCAGCATATTGCTCACCGACATGGAGGATTCCCAAGGCAAAGATAACTCGGGGTAGGGGTCTTTTCTTACTTTCTTCGATGGAATTAAGCACATTGGAGACGCTTTTGTCCGCCATTCTTTCCAGACCGAGAAGTTGCGCTTCAGTGAGATAGTATAAATCAGCAGCATCCTTGATCAAGCCGGCCTCGAACAAGGCCTGGCATAGCTTTTCACCCACACCATCTATATCCATTGCCCCTCGGCTGACAAAGTGCTTGATTCTCTCCAGAGCTTGAGAGGGGCAGGCGGTATTGGTGCAGCGGTGCATGGCCTCACCTTGAGGCTTTATCACCTCGCTTCCACAGACAGGACAGCGGCCGGGCATAGAGAAGATTTTCTCCTTGCCAGTACGGCGGCTGACAATAGGTTCGACTATCTCGGGTATCACTTCGCCAGCCCGCTGCACGACAACCCAGTCGCCGATGCGGATATCTTTACGATGGATATCTTCCTCATTGTGCAGCGCCGCCTTGCTGATGACGACACCGCCCACTCGAACTGGCTCTAAAATAGCGTAGGGGTTAAGGCTTCCTGTCCTACCAACATTTATGCCAATGTCAATAAGGCGCGTAGTACCCTGAATAGCGGGAAACTTGTAGGCAATAGCCCATCTTGGCTCGTGGGCCACTGTGCCCAGCTCCTGTTGAATGGCAGTAGAATTGACCTTTGCTACTATGCCATCAGCTTCGTAAGGAAATTTTTCCCGGCTTTCTGCCCAGCTCTGATAATATTTCTCCGCTTCATCGAGGGAGTGGCGTAGAGCAATATTGGGGTTTATCTTGAAGCCCAAGGACTTGAGGTATTGCATAATCTCCCAGTGAGTGTCGGGCACCGTCTTGCCTTCAACCCAACCGAGAGCATAGATGAATATATCCAGAGGACGTCGGGCAGTGATGCTGGAATCGAGCTGCCTTACCGAGCCAGCAGCGGCATTCCTGGGATTGGCAAAAAGCGGCAGCCCTTCTTTGGCCCTTTCTTCGTTAAGTTTTTTAAAACCGGCCTTAGGAAGATAAACTTCGCCCCTGACTTCAAACCTGGGCGGCGCCTCTCCGGGTACGGAAAGGGGAATGCTCCTGATGGTTCTCAAGTTCTGGGTGATGTCCTCACCTCTGTAGCCATCCCCCCTGGTTGCTCCTGTTACGAGCAAGCCATCAACGTAGGTTAAGGCTACTGCTAGCCCATCGATTTTGGGCTCGCAAACGAGGTCAAACTGGCGTCCGCCTAAAAGGTTGCTTGCCCTTTTATGCCAGGCTGCCAGTTCTTCGTAAGAAAAAGCATTGGCCAGGCTCAACAAGGGCTGGGGATGTTCGACAACTCCGAACGCTTCTACAGGAGGCGCCCCAATCCTTTGCGTCGGCGAATCAGGGGTAACGAGCTCAGGATGCTCAGCCTCAAGATGCCTGAGCTCCTTCATCAACTCATCGTACTCGGCATCGCTGATTTCAGGGCTATCCAGCACGTAGTAGCGGTAATTATGGTGATTAATTACCTCCCGTAGCTTTTCTATCCTCTGCTTGACCTTATTTATATTCCCCATAAAGCTAATCCCTATTTATAGTATAGCAAAACTCCCCACTATTAATCTTGCTTTGTCGCTATCCTTTTCCAACTCATTAAACCTATACTGTGTGCTACAATTAGACGAGTCTTATTGGGAATGATTTCCCTTGCTTCATCTGGCGAGCAATATCGAGACTTGCATATCTAAATGACGTAAGCATGAATGAGATAAAGTACAAGCCAATCGGAGTTATTCATTCTCCGTTTAAGGAACCCAAAGGGACACCTATACAGCCTGCAGGTGCTAAAGGTACCAATGGGACAGTCGAGATATTCCCGGAATATTCTGAAGGCCTGAAAGATATTGAAGGTTTTTCCCATATTATTTTGCTGTACCACTTTCACTTATCCAAAGGGTCAACATTGATAGCAAAGCCCTATATGGATAACGAAACGCATGGAGTCTTTGCCATGCGAGGTCCGAGTAGACCCAACCCTATTGGCATCTCGGTAGTTTGCCTTGTCGGGGTTGAAGGAAATATGCTCCATATTAAGGATGTGGACATTGTAGATGGGACCCCCCTTCTGGATATTAAACCTTATATTCCTGAATTTGACATAAGGGAAGTGGAAAGGATAGGATGGCTGGAGAAAAGGGTGCATAAGCTTTCAGCATCGAAAGATAATGGGAGGTTCACAGAGTGATTTATCTGACTTGTGATAGCAGGACATATGAAGTTCCAGTTCTTGGCTTTTGTCGCTCTGACTTCTCAAAGAGGATGTGAACATGGCAATGAAACCAGTTGTAATCAGGTTCTTCGCTCCAGTGATTGATGCCAGTGTCAATGCTCTGATGAGTGCCGTCGACCAGAAAATGAAGCAGGGGACAAAAGAATTCATCATCCTTATCTCTTCGCCTGGCGGCTCTGTTATCCATGGTTTAAGCGCATATAATTATTTGAAAGGGTTACCAGCTTCCATAACTACACACAATTTTGGCAGCGTGGACTCAATAGGTATTGTCATATACTGTGCCGGTTCGAGAAGGCTATCAGTACCCCAAGCGAGATTTCTATTTCATGGCGTTAGTGCACAGTTTAGGGGGGAGCAGAATTTAGAGGAGAAGCTGCTGGAGGAAAGGTTAAAGGGGTTGAGGATTGATATGGAGAACATTGCCAGGGTGATCGCAGAGAATACTGGTAAAAACGCCAAAGATATTACCGATGCCATGATTGAGAGGACGACTTTGAATCCAGAGGAGGCACAGTCCTGGGGCCTGGTGCACGAAATTAAGTCAGAGCTCTTTGAAACAGGAAGCGAAGTAATTGCCATACAGGCTCAGCAACAACCACAACCGCCGCGGAAGCCATAACATTAGCCGGGAAGTATGTACCCACTATTCCCTGTTTTAAACAAGCACCGAACCGTTATTTGGCAGGAAGTTGACTATTGGAATGCTATTTTTATATTAGCGGGTGTTGACCCGGGCACCTTTAATGGATAAAATCGTGGTCAACCAAATATGAAGTTGGTAAGGAGGTGAGTATGTCAAAGCATCTTTGTAGAGGTCTGGCTGCTATTCTTACAGTTACATTATTAGTTACATTATTAATGATATTGACTGCGGTACCCGTTCTGGCATTTGATGCTCGCGGTGGAATGGCTGTCACTGTCGCTAGTGGAGAGGTTGTGGACGACGACCTTTATGTGGCTGGCGAGACCATTATTATTGATGGCATTGTTGACGGCGATCTCTGGGCTGCTGGTAATACAATCACCGTCAATGGCATAGTTAATGGCAGCGTCATGGCTGCTGGCAGGATAGTCAATATCAACGGTGTTATTACGCACGCTGTGCGGGCAGTGGCTGCAACCATCAACATTAATGGCAGTGTTGGCGGCGATGTGATAACTGGTTGTGGAAATGTGAATATAGCCAGCACAGCCATAGTCGGTGGCGACCTTCTTTTTGGAGCTGATATTGTCGGCATTGATGGACCTATTGAGGGTAACATCAAAGGTAGCGGACGCGAAGTCACCATAAGCAATTGGGTAAACGGAAATGTTGAACTCGAAGTCGAGAGCCTGACCATATTGTCTACAGCAAATATCGGAGGTGACCTAAGCTATACCAGTGAAGAGGAAGCCGATATTCAATCAGGTGCCCAAATCGCCGGCGCCACTACCCATAAGCTGCCCGAAGTGAAGGAAGATGGGGCTAAGGTCTTCCCCTTCGTCCTATTCGCTGGCGTACTGGGTAAGGTGATGAGCTTCTTAATGGCTTTGGTAACAGGGGTAGTTATCATTTTCTTGGCTCCGAGGCGATTGATGTCTATCGCTGAGGCTATAGGCAGCAGACCCGGGCCAAGCGCTGGCTGGGGGGCTCTCATCGTGTTTGTTGCCCCTCTCGCTGCCGTATTAGTGTGCTTCACCATCATAGGTATACCTGTGGGATTGATTACCCTGGCTCTCTATGGGATAGCTCTTTACCTTGCCCAAATCCCTGTGGGCTTATTTATCGGGCGATGGATTATTGGCCGCTTCAGAGTTGTGGAAAGCAAAGCTATAATGGTTGGAGCCTTGGCTGTAGGCCTCGCCATTCTCAAGCTCTTAAGCCTAATCCCCTACTTCGGCTTTGTCGTCGGATTCGTTGTTGTCCTCTTTGGGTTAGGAGCAGTAGTGGCAGCAGAAAGGAAGCGGCGGGCCGAGGCGAGGGAAGCAGTTTCAGCTTAGCTATAAAATTTGAAAAGAGTTGGCTAAACTCTGCCCAACATTATGTGCTAACTGGGACTTAGGTTCTTTGCCTCTTGCTACGCAAGATTTCAAATAGACGTAAACTATTATGGCAAGTTGACAAATAGAAAGGCATAGAAATGATTCGTAGCCTATTGCCTTCAGATTTCGGTGCTATACTCAAGGTCATAAATGATGCTGCGCAATCTTACAAGGGAGTAATCCCGGATGATAGATGGAAGGAACCATATATGTCGGCCAAGGAATTAAAAGAGGAAATTGAAGCTGGCGTCAGATTCTTTGGGTGGGTAGAAGGCGGGCATCTGCTTGGAGTAACAGGAATCCAAGCTCTTAAAGATACCACGTTGATCAGGCATGCTTATGTGCTTCCAGGATGCCAGAGAAGGGGAACTGGCACGAGGCTGCTTGAATATCTCATGGGCTTAGCTGAGACTCCGGAAATTCTGGTAGGGACTTGGGCTGATGCCACCTGGGCTATTCGATTCTACGAGAAACATGGTTTCAAACTGGTGTCACCCGGGGAAAAGGATAGGCTCTTGCGGACATATTGGAACATCCCTGAGAGGCAGATTGAAACCTCAGTTGTGCTGAGGACAGTCTCCTCTTTCTAGTTAATGGTATGAATTCCTAAATTTGATAATAGCTCGTACTCGTTCAAACATTAGCGATACCTCGGTTTCTCCTCATTACAAAGCAATCTTATTTTTATTTTTCCCCTGCAGCCACCATAGCAGGGGCTTGCCATATACCTCTTATTGCGATATACTTTTTATTGCGATATACTTTATTACAATATACTTTCACAAGGATTTTCTGGAGGAAAAGATGAGTATTAAAGAAGCTCTAGGAAATATTGCAAGGGAAATACCAAATAAAGAAGCCATTGTTCTTGGTGCTCAGAGGGTTACTTATAGGGAGCTGGATGAGGCTTCTAACAAAGTAGCCAATGCTCTCCTGGAGCTGGGGATGAAAAAGGGTGGCAATGTAGCTATCCTAATGTGCCAGAGCCCTGAGTGGGCTATCAATTATTTCGGGGTGATTAAAGGTGGGGGCGTAGCTGTGCTGCTGAGCGATGCGCTTAAGGCTCCTGAACTTGATTCCTTGCTGCAAGACTCCGACTCGGAAATTTTGATAACGGCGAAGAAATTTTCTCAGATGCTGTCCTCAGTTTTGCCTCACATTCATTCGCTAAAACACGTAATTGAGGTTGATGCGGATTCTTATACCAATATAGTAGCCAACAGTTCTTCCAGATCGCCGACTATCGATATAAAGGACGAGGATGTAGCTACTATATTTTACGTGCCCGGCGTCCTGGGGAGGCACAAAGGCGTGGTACATACACATGCTTCCATTATGGGAACTCCCCCCATAATTACCGCAAGCATACAGCGGAGGAGAGAGGATGTTGTCATAGACCTTGTTCCCTTTTCCTATCTTTATGGCTTGTTCGAAGTTCTTTTTGGTTCGATTATCACAGGCTCTACCATCGTGCTTATCCCTAGTTTCACTCCTAGGGCTTTCTTGGAGGCTGTGGAGAAAGAGAGGGGGAGTATTATCTTTGGAGTTCCTGCCATGTACAATACCCTGATTATGGTGCGTGACGAGATTTTGGAGAGATATGACCTGAGTTCACTGCGATCGGCTGTTGCCGCCGGGGCAAAGTCCTTCCCTGAAATAATGAAAGTATTGGAGGACAAATTTGGTTTGTCCCTTTATGAGATATACGGTCTTACGGAAACTTCAGCCGTTTCCATAAACACCTTTAACAGCCGTAAAGCGGGAACTATCGGCAAGCCAATTTGCGGCATTAAGATACTGGATGACAGCGGCAAGGAAGTTCCCCGGGGCGAAATAGGAGAGGCTGTGTTCAAGGCCCCCTGGGTGATGAAAGGGTACTATAAAGCACCTGAAGTCACAGCTCAAGTCCTTAGGGATGGCTGGTTTTATACGGGAGATTTAGTTAGGATGGATGAAGAGGGCTACTTGGAGTACATAGAGAAGAAATCGTTCATAATAGTCACGTCTTCTGGGCTTAAGATCAGTCCATCGGAAGTCGAATCCGTGCTGGTGAGCCACCCCAGCGTGGCTGAGGCAGCTTGTGTAGGTATTAACAATGGTTGTGGAGGACAAATACCCACAGCTTTCATAGTGCTTAAAGAAGGGCGATATGCCACGGCGGAAGAGCTGTCCGACCTTTGTTCCCAAAACCTAGCTGATTTTAAGCTCCCTAAGAGAATTGAATTTGTAGACAACATACCTAGAACTAGCTTGGGGAAGGTAGATAGAGAGAAGCTCAAGGAAAGAGAGTTACCCCAGAACTGACTGAAAGGGTATCTATTAGCTTTGCATATCTTCTTCTCAAAAGCAAACTCAACTGCCCTAGTTGACATCCTAATTACCTTGTGTTAAATTAGTAAGTTGGAGTCTACTAGAAGGTAAAAACGTAGAGAATTATAAAAGCCGGCTGGCTGAAGCCGAGCAGATT
>Ga0209636_10003322_pt1 | contig 16400 bp, 19 predicted proteins | sample DeeMarSWOR152_54_FD_187464 | JGI IMG/M metagenome (GOLD analysis project Ga0209636, IMG submission 187464) | Marine sediment microbial communities from White Oak River estuary, North Carolina - WOR-1-52-54 (SPAdes) (version 2) | ecosystem: Environmental > Aquatic > Marine > Intertidal zone >...
TTTTTGAGCTGTTTTGACCATGTTCTCATCAAAGAATGTCCCTGATTCGATAGTCCAGTTTCTTATTTTTGGATAGTCTGCGCCGACACCCTGAATGGAAGTGTTCCAGTTCTTATTACCGTAGATTGTCTGGGCTCTTCCGCTAACATTAGGCGAAACATAGGTTACAGATTCACACTGTTTCTCGATAGCCCAGGCGTCTGCTTCGGTGAGGTTTACAGCGCTTCCCATACCGCTGGAACGTCCACGAAATGGAGAACTGCCGGGACGGACAAAGAGCAAATTGGTTCCCATGGAATTGAAAGTTTTTTCCACTTCCTTCTTAGCACCCTGTCCGATGCTGACCATGGCGATTACAGCCCCTACGCCAATGATTATGCCCAATGCTGTGAGAAAAGAGCGCATTTTGTTTCGACCCAAGGCACTTAAAGCGACTCTAGTTGTTTTTAAAATGTTCATTAGTTTCACCCAATTAACGCATCATCCTCAACATGCTTCTCATGGAATCGCCGCTCATGGAACCCTGGCTGTTTTCTTTCCCAGACATTAGTCCTGTAATAACCTGCTGTCCTTCCTTCAAGTTTCCTCTGGCAACTTCGGTATAACTGTTGTCTGTGACTCCTGTTTTTATAGCAATAGGTTTGAGTTTCTCATTTTCATCGACCATCCAGACCAGCGCGGCATTTTTCTGTATCTCCACTGGACTTAGTTGAGGCGTGAAACGCAGAGCTGAATTGGGGACGAGCAGTTTATCTTTTGCCTCCCCCACAACCACTGAGACCGTAGCCGTCATTCCAGGTCTGAGTTTCATCTCTAGATTCTCGACTTCGACGATGGTTGTATAAGTAACAACATTCTGAATGATTTCAGGGGAGTACCTTACCTGGCTTACAGTTCCTGTAAAGGATTCATCCGGAAAGGCATCCACAGTGAATCTGACTTTCTGGCTTTCTTTGACTTTACCGATGTCAGCCTCATCCACACTGCATTCCACCTGCATCTTGCTCAAGTCATTGGCAATTTTAAACAGTACAGGGGACTGAAAACTAGCAGCAACGGTTTGGCCGACGTTGACGTTTCGGGAAATAACAACCCCATCAATGGGTGATTTTATGATTGTATAGGTTAGATCGACCTGGCTCGATTCGAGCTGAGATTTTGTTTGTTCTAACTTAGCTTCCGCGGCTTGAACATCCGCTTGGGCGCTGAAGTACTGAGTTTCGGCACTTTCTTTTTCTTCATAGGAGATTAAATCTTTCTCGAATAGCTCCAAGGCTCGGTCATGTTTTTTCTTGTAGTTCTCGAGGTTGACCTTGGCTTTTTCGAGCGAGGCTTTGGCACTTTGATAATTGGCTTCATCTTGTTTAACTCGAGTTAAGAATGAGGATTGTTCGATTTTGGCAATGACCTGTCCTTCTTGGACCACTGAATTGAAATCCACCTTAATTTCTTCAATCTTCCCTGATACCTGGCTTCCCACTTCAACTATGGTCACCGGATTCAAGGTGCCTGTGGTGACCACTAAGGCTTCGATATTTCCTTTCTGGACAGCCTCCTTTTTATATTTCAGGCCTCCGTTTTTCTTGGGCTGAAAAACAGTTAATTCTAGGATCATCCCGATGATCACTACGAGGATAAATGCGCCGATGATTATTCTCTTTTTCATTTTTGTTCTCCTCTGTCTTATTCATAATCTTGGTCCTTTTTTTATACTTCCTTACTTATGTTAATTAGACATCTTAATGGTGGGTTTTATTCCCTAATCAAAAAGAGAAATTTTTTGTTTATATTTGATGTGTAAGGAGAAAGCAAATACATTTGGAAAAAGAAAGGGCAAGGGCAACGCGGAATTGCCCTTGCCTTTCAGAAAAAGGAGGAACACAAATGAAAAGTCCCTAACTGATAGAAATCCATATTCAGAAAAAGTTTACAAAAGAATTATGAGCAGTAAGGCTATTAGGATGAGCATTAAATTGAAAACCAGCTCAAAACTGACTCTGATTTTCTTCATAGCAACCTCTGGGGCATCGATTTTAGCGCCTCCTGTGAACACTTATTTAGACAATTGAGAATTTCTTTTTATTCCAAATAATGAGAAAAAGGGCCAAATCAATTTGAAATCAGAATGAATTCAAATTATTTCATGAAGGCGGTCAAGGGAGTGTTAAATATTTTGGGATTTGCGCTTAGAAATTTAGAAATTGGGAAGGAGCGAAGTTTAGAATCCGGGAAAATGGGGCTCTTTCATCATCTCATGTCGCGGGCGCCTGGCCTTTTCCATCTCTTCAAATATTTTCTTTTGATCGTCGTTTAATAGCTTTTTAATCGATTGCTCTTTTTTTTCTTGGAGTTCTATCATGATTTGGAATCCTCTTTCCGGGCTTTCCCTTTCTTCCCGCATCTTTTTGGCCTGATCCCAAAATTTTTCCAGGATGATCTTGATTTGTGAGGCTTGATCCTCTGACAAACCCAGCCTTTCTTTAAGCATCGAGAGCTCTTGGTTGACGTCTCTTATTCTAAAGGGCCGAGGGAAAAACCTTGGTTGTCGGGGGAATCCCTCTTCAAGGCGTTCTTTTTGTTCTGCTGTGAGAAGTGGCTCTAATTCGGCCTTCATGGATTCAAAGGATGACTGCAATTCATCTTGAAAATTGGTGCGAATTTTAGAGAGACGTTGGGCATATTTATCCAAAACCTTTCTTACTGAATCACGCTGATCAGCATTCGGTTCAATAATTCTTTCATAAAAAGAGATGAAGATGGGCGGATTTCTTCTCTCTAAAATCCTTCTGATCCTGTTTTGGGAAACAGCCCTGTTTAACATAGCTCCGATAACGATTCCAATGACTAAAGTAATAATGATAAGAAAAGTTATTTTAACTTTTAAATTCATCCTGCTCTCTCCAATTTAAAATAAAGGCATTTGAAGAATTTCCTCGAATGTTAGGTCTGAAATAAAGAAAGCTTCTTCCAGGGGTAAGCTGTTTCCTGCGATCAGGTTGTATATGATCAAAGCAATTAGACCGACTGCTCCGATAGTGGCAAACCGCCAAAACATCGCTTTAAGTGAGTCATAGAAATTTTCCAGGGCATTCTCCTTTTTTTCTAATGTATTGATGCGCCTCATCACTCCTTCGGCAAAGAATGGCCTAAAGGACCTTACAGCACTCTGAGAGACAGCCTGACGCTGGGCTAAGATTTGTTCTTTTTCCCGTCGTAGTTCTTCAGATTTTTTCAGTGCTTCTTCCAGCAGTTTTTGTTCCTTTTCATCTAAGTCTTCATCAAAAGACTGATAGAGAAGTTTTAAGATTTTTTTATTCATGTCCATCCCTCTTTTATTGATGATATTCTCCCATATAATGGAGTTAAAATCTCTTTTAATTTTTTTTGAGCTCTGGCCAAGCGAGAGAGAACAGTTCCGACAGGAAGTTTTAAGATCTGGGCTGTTTCCTTGGTCGAATAGCCATCGATCAGACGCAGGACAATCACAGCCCGGAACTTGGGTTCAAGTTTTTGAATTCCTGCTTGAACAATTTTCTTGAGCTCTTTATTTTCTTTTGCCCTGTTTAGGTCCGGCATATTTTTAATTTTATCATCGGATTTTGAGAAGAACAATTTTCTTTGGCGTTGGCGCCGCTTAATTTCATTTAAAGAAAGATTTATAGCAATGCGAGTGAGATAGGTTCCCACGCTGGCCTCACCTCTAAATTTGTTCAATGATTGATAAAATCGGATAAATGTTTCCTGACCGATGTCTTCTGCTTCCTCACAATGTCCTAACATGCCAATCACGGTTGCCGCCACCTGATGTTCATATTTTTTTATTAGCTCTTTAAATGCGTTGTTGTCCCCATTCCTGGACTTTATAATCAATTCCTGGTCTGTTCTAATCGTTTTGGAGGATTCCATCTTTTGGAGACAGCATTTATTTTTCCACTAAGTTAGACAGTGGATTGGTTCTTTTTATTCCCTACAATTGTAATCCATTTATTTTTAATGAATCCACCAGTTTTTTCCAGAGTAGCTGCTTTTCTGGAGCCAAAAGCACTGGAGTTTTCATTATCATGGTGATATTGTGGAAAAAATAATGCGAAAGCTGGAGCTATTTTTATGAAGAGAGCATTAATTTTCGAGGGAGAATAAAAGATGAAGGAAATAGAGATCATCGATATGAACCAAGATAATATCCAAGACTATGGATTGTGTGGCATAAAAAACGTTGAACGAGAGGGATATAAACGAAAAGCCCATTGGTTGAAACAGCGTTTCGCAGAAGGAATGAAGATTAAAATCATATACGCACCGGAAAAAGGATTAGTGGGTATGATTGAATATATTCCGGGTGAATATGCCTGGAGAGCAGTTGAAGCCGATGGGTATATGGTTATCCACTGCTTATTCAATATATATAAGAAATATCAGAGAAAAGGCTATGCCTCACTTCTGGTCAAAGAATGCGACAAAGATGCTAAGAGGAAAAAGATGCTTGGTGTGGTCGTAGTCACTCGCCAAGGACCATGGATGGCAGGTAAGGAATTGTTCTTAAAAGAAGGATTTGAGGTGGTAGATAAAGCACCCCCTGATTTTGAATTGCTGGTGAAGAAATTTAGAAAGGGTGCACCCTCACCCAAATTCAAAGGAGATTGGGAAAAACGGTTGTCTCCCTACAGCCAGGGTCTGACAATTATTCGGTCAGACCAATGTCCTTATCTTGCCAAATGGATTGATGAAATAAGCGAGACTGCGAAGAAAAATTATGGCCTAAAAGTAAAAATTGTCGAACTAAGAAATTGTAAGGAAGCTCAAAATGCTCCTTCAGCTTTTGCAGTCTTCAGCATAATCTATAAGGGAAAATTGCTTACAGTTCATCCCATAAGCAATAAAAGGTTCACCAACATCATGGATAAAGAAGTAAAAAGATAAAAGACTGAAAAATTATGTTGAACATAAAATAAGCTGGATGTAAAAGCGATGCATTGGAATATTGGCTTGCCATTATTACTAACTGCCATAGCAGGTCTTTCTACTGGCATAGGAAGTGCTATTGCCTATTTTATCAGAAAACCGAAAATAGTTTATCTTTCCTTTTCTCTAGGATTTTCAGCCGGGGTGATGATATACATATCTTTCATGGAACTTCTGCCCAAATCAATTGAAAATGTAGGGGAAGCCCGGAGTATCGTAGCCTTCTTCGTTGGAATCATTTTTATCGGTATTATTGATATATTGATTCCCGAAGCAAAGAATCCTCATCATTACAGAGGGCCACAGGATATTGAGGAGGCTAAAGGAGATGAGAGCCTTAAGAGAACGGGGCTTTTCACTGCTCTGGCCATAGGGATTCATAATTTTCCAGAAGGACTGGCCATATTTGCTACAGCTCTAAGCGATATTAAACTGGGTGTGATTATTGCTATAGCCGTAGCTGTACATAATATACCCGAGGGCATTTCAGTGTCTATCCCTCTTTTTTATGCTACAGGCAATAGAAATAAAGCCTTCATCTACTCTTTTTTATCCGGTATTTCAGAACCAGTGGGAGCTATTATCGGCTTTTTGATATTAATGCCATTTTTATCTGAAGCCTTGGTTGCTTCGCTTCTGGCATCCGTAGCAGGGATCATGGTCTATATATCAGTAGATGAGATTATTCCAACAGCTTACCGTTCAGGTCATGGCCATTCTGTGATACTGGGATTAGTTCTCGGGATGTTAATCATGGCTCTGAGTCTCTTAATGGTTTAATTTTTATGGATAGATTACAAAATGAAGAAATAAAAAGCTGCGAATTTTTAGGCGACAATGCGGAAAAATATCAGATACAATACGAAATCAGCTTCTTTCTCGGCGAAGGAAGACAGTCATGAGAGATGAAATTGAAATGATAGCCTTTGGCCCGGTTCCATCCAGACGTCTGGGACAGAGCATGGGAATAAACAATATTCCTCCAAAAATATGCACCTATTCCTGTGTTTATTGCCAAGTTGGCAGAACTTTGAACATGCAGGTTAAGCGAAGGGAATTTTATAAGCCAGAAGAAATCTTTAAATTCGTAGACAAGAAAATCAAAGAAGTTAAAGAGAGAAGCGAGCCCATTGACTATCTTACCTTTGTTCCTGATGGTGAGCCCACTTTAGATATCAATCTGGGTAGAGAAATTGAACTTCTTAAAAATCTCGGCATAAAAATTGCGGTTATCACAAATGCTTCTCTTATATGGGACCAAGACGTAAGGAATGATTTATATAATTCAGACTGGGTTTCGGTGAAGATAGATGCCTTAAGCCAGAATATTTGGAAAAGAATGAACAGATCGCACGGATCTTTGAAGCTTGATAAAATATTGGGTGGCATCACGGAATTTGCCCGGAGATTTAAGGGTGAGCTGGCAACAGAAACCATGCTTGTTCAGGGTATCAATGATAATCTAGAACATCTCGAGAAAATTTCTGATTTTATTGCTAGCTTAAAGCCAAACATAAGCTATATTGCTATCCCCACCAGACCTCCAGCAGAGAAATGGGTCAAGCCTCCAGCTGAACATAGGATCAATATGGCATTTCAGATATTTCAAGAAAAATCGATTCCTACAGAATTTTTGATTGGATATGAAGGAGATGCCTTCGCTTTTACAGGAAATGCAGAGGAGGATTTGTTAAGCATTACAGCAGTACATCCCATGAGGGAAGATCAGGTGAAGACATTTCTCAAAAAGGCCAAGGAGGCCTGGGCCATAATTGAAAGATTGATTAATGAAAATAAACTCATTGAAGTCAAATACAAGGATAAGACCTTTTACACAAGAAAATTGCCAGAAGTAAAATTCAATAACAGAGAAAATTAAATTTATAGAGTAAGTGAAGAGAAATGAAGGAAGGAAAAAACAACAATAAAGATAAACAGAGAAATATTTTCACTTCTATTTACAGAGCCTTTAAAAGTTTTGGAACCGCATTTTCCGTTTTTCTGGGGATTATTCTTCTTCTCGGATTGCTTCGAACCTACGTCACTCCTCAATTCATTTCCACCATATTTAAAGGAGAAATATTCTTGGATACAATACTGGGTTCAATATTCGGGAGTATATCAGCGGGCAACCCTGTTACCAGCTATATAATAGGAGGGGAACTTCTCAAGCAAGGAATTAGCCTTTTTGCTGTAACAGCATTTATGGTAGCCTGGGTTACAGTAGGAATAGTTCAGCTTCCTGCTGAAGCAGCTTTTCTTGGAAAACGGTTTGCTATTTTCAGGAATCTTCTGAGCTTTATTTTATCCATAATCGTTGCGATAGGAACTGTTGTAATGTTGCAGATGATTCAGTGAAAAATAAAAATAGGGAGAAAAAGAAGACAAGAAAGTCTTATGGCATTATTTTTTTAGCTTTTGTCGTTGTTGTTTATTTTATTCTTTTTACCTTAAACCGCGAAAATGTGTATAGATCCCTCAGAGTGAGTGGAAACATTCTGGTTAATTTAATTCCAGTATTATTATTGGTTATTCTTTTTATAGGAATAGCAAATTATTTTTTTAAGCCAAAGGCGGTCTCGAAGTACTTAGGTAAGGAGTCAGGGATTAAGGGGTGGTTTGTTGCTGCATTGGCAGGAATTCTGAGTCATGGGCCGATTTATGTCTGGTATCCTTTATTAAAGGAGTTTCGTCAGAAAGGAATGAGGACAGGTCTTATCGGAGTGTTCCTCTACAACAGAGCCATTAAGATTCCTCTGTTGCCTTTATTAATTTATTACTTTGGAACAGCCTTTACCATTTTATTACTAATGTGGATGATTATAGCTTCTCTTGCCGAGGGAAAAATCATTGAGATTATAGATAGCAAGTTTATTGAGAAATTCTTATGACTGTATTGGGTTCTTTTATTCGTCCTTCCTTCACCTGAATCATTGCCTCTTGCAGCTCTTCCAGGGAGAAAACCTGTCTTCCCATTTTTATATCTGCTTGACCAGCGATTTTCAGAAACTCTTCTGCCTCAGCTTTGTTGATGTTATACAGAGTTCTTATATCCCTACCCCACAAGTTCTCTGAATAGTTCTTTATCTCAACAGGGGACATGCTTACCGGGGCAAGCACCAGGATTCCCCCTTTTTTCACATAGGCAAGGGAGGGCTCCACCAGTGCGCCCGCAGGTGGAAAGAGAATGGCTGAATCAAGGCTGATGGGAATTTTTTCTTCCATCACGTTCCCCACCCAAACAGCCCCGTTTCTCCTTGCCTCTTCTTTGCTGGTGGAAGATCTTGTACTGACATAAGCTTCGATACCCAGATAATTTGATGCCTTTAGCACATAATAGGCCGTTGGTCCAAAACCAAAGAGTCCCAACTTATCTCCTCTTTCTGCCTCTGTCAATTTGAAGGCACAGTATCCTGCAATACCGGGACACATGAGCGGAGCAATATCCTCTGGTTCCATGTTGATGTCTTTCAAAGAGAGAGCAAAATCTTCTTTGATGGTTACATACTCTGCAAACCCGCCGTCCACATCCCAACCTGTGCATTGAAAATCCGGACAATAATTCTCCTTTCCCTTAAGGCAGTATTTGCACTTCCCGCAAGTGCTGTGAAGCCAGGAAATGCCCACCGGTTCTCCGGGTCTAAAGTGTCTTACCCCTTCTCCTGTCTTTTCAACCTTGCCGATGATTTCATGCCCCAAAATCAAAGGAGATTTCTTCAAAGGAAGATCTCCTTCAGCAATATGGATATCCGTCCTGCATATTCCGCAGGCTTGAACTTTTACTCTTATCTCCCGGTCACCCAGAAGAGGTAAAGGCAGCGTCGCCAGTTTTAAAGGCCTCTCTTCTATCTTTGATTGCTTTTCCAAAATCCAAGCTTTCATCTTCATGCCTAAACAATATAAAGGCTTTTATAAAAATGGCTCATAATTTCATCATAATCTTCTCGATGCCGCTTTAAAGCCAAGGGAAGATAATCAAGAATATCCTGGGCGGTTATACCATCTTCTCCCTTTTCCGCAGCTGCCAAGTCTCCTGAAAAGCCGTGCAGAAAAACACCTGTTCTGAAATTTCCAGGAGTCTCTGTTTATTTTTGAGAGCGATGCTTGCCGAAGGAGTCTCCTCCTGAGGGAGGAAAACGATTTCGCTGCCCTTATTAGCTATGAAGGGAGTGATGGATGAAGGCGATGCAAGACGAGAGTATCCCCCACCTGCTTTTAGAAATGACAAAGCGGAAAAATAAGGAGCACCCAAATAACTGGAAGCACCGGCTATGAAAAGGACATCCCCAAAGGTTCCCTTATGCCCATTTTCATCTCTCGCAGGAAGTTTGACAGGCTGGTTAATCTCTACTTCAAGAGAATCGCTATTGTAGAGGGAAGGAGGAAAAGAGATATGAGTCACATACAGCTTGCCGCAGTTCTCAAAACCAGGGTAAAGCATATTTCCTCTCTTGGGAAGCCCGAAGGTAATGGTGAAATCTGAATTTATGGCTTCTCCCATGATCTGGCCAGTATTTCCGCTAATTCCTGAGGGAATATCTACACTGAAGACCGGTTTGTTGCTTTGATTTATAAAATGGATAGCCTCCTTATATATCCCCTCCACAATCCGGGTAAGCCCTGTTCCAAATAGGGCGTCCACGATGGCATCGCATTGCAGAACTTCATCCTTTATAGATTCTATGGAATCAATGGGTGTGATTTTGATGGGGAGCCTGGAGACAATTTCCAGGTTTTTTTTGGCTGCACCTTTAAACTTTTTCTCATCTCCCAGAAGAAAAATCCGCGCCTCTCCTCCTGTTGAATGGATTCTTCTGGCCACCACCAATCCATCTCCTCCATTGTTCCCTATACCGCAGAGCAGGGCAAACTTTTTGTTTTTGATTCCATACTCCTGGAGGATGACAAAATAAACCGCCTGCCCGGCATTCTCCATCAGAAATTCTTGAGTGATGCCAAAATTTTCTATTGCGCTTTTATCCAAATTCCTCATCTGCTCCACAGCGCTTATTTTCATTTGTCACTCTTTTTTCATTCTCAATATATCAAGTTATCTTAGGAGAGGGATAATCGTCAAGAAAAAGTCAATTTTATAGGGAATAGTTTCCCTGATTCAATTATCCTAAAAAATTTTTTCTCTTATTTTTTGAGCTTGTACTCGTACCAATTTTTAATGGCATCCACAGACGCGTTGATCACAGGATAGGCGATGGGAGAAGCTGACAGCAGGGGATGGGTTCCAATTTGAAGATTGTCGATATCCATGTCTGTCATCTTATTGAGAATCATGACTGAAAACATGTTTACGAGTTCGCCTACTGAATCGCCTCCGTACATTTGAGCCCCTAAAAGGGTATGCGAATAGCGGGAGAAAACCAGCTTGATATGCAGCTGTGACGCACCTGGTAATTTACCTGGATGCCGGTCGATTGTGGTGGCTTGTCCCACCATATAATCCATATTCATCTCTTTGGCTTTTTCCTCAGTAAGCCCGCTGGCTCCGAATGCGGTCTGTCCGATTTTGGTGGAAAAAGATCCCAAGACACCGAGGAATTTACGCATCACTTTGATCTCGAATAGGTTGGAGCCGACCAGCCGCCCTTCTGCCATGGCTGTAGAAGCCAGCATAATATTGGAAAATTCTCCTGTGAAAAAGTCATATTTGGCTGAGCAGTCACCTATAGCGAAGATATCCTTATCGAATGTACGCAAATAGTCGTTGACCCATATGCCGTGTTGGGGATGGACTGCCAGCCCGATTTTACTGGCCAGCGAGAGAGTCGGTTTGGCGCCGGCAGATACGATGATTAAATCTGCGGGTAGCTTCTGGCCATTATCCAGGAGCACTCCAGTGACTTTATCATTCCCGAGTATGGATTCAACTTTTATTCCGGTGAAAATATTTGCTCCCTTTTCTTCGAGAATTTGTTGAACTTGAGAACCGAACTCCTGATCCATGGTCGTGGGGAGTAGACTTTTCATCATCTCCACAAGGGTGACCTTTTTCCCAGATTTCAGAAACTCTTCCGCCATTTCGACGCCGATGTAGCCGCCTCCGATGACGACAATATTTTCTGAATTTTGGGCAGCAACTTTCATTTCGGCCAAATATTCCCGGTCTTTTTTCACCAAAAAAACGCCTTTTTCATCTATGCCGTTTATGGGAAGCTTCACGGGACTCGAACCGACCGCGAACACCAATTTGTCATACTCGATTTTTTTGCCGCTTTTGAGCTCCAGAGTTTTTCCTTCTTTGTCTACCACCTCGTCAATAATAAGGTCTGCGCCTGCTGACTCAATCAATTTGTCGGGGAGGATATCATCATCAACGCTATCCAAAGAATGCATGATGTAAGGAATCCCGCAGGGTATGAGGGAAATCTTTTCTTTACGGATAACCGCGATAGTCTTGTCCGGATAAATATTGTGCGCAGAAATAGCGCAGGTAACCCCTGCCGGTCCTCCTCCGATGATTATGACATCATATCTTTCCATATAAGTCCTCCTTTATGAAATTGATAAATTGATAGGTAATCGTTCATATTACATGCCATATAATAATTATGCAAATAAATGAAAACGATACGGGCGACTAGAAAATACTGTTTAATTTCAACTCATTTGCGGCTCTATAATGGAAAGAGGGGTAGAGAAGATTCAAGGGATTTTTTAAGACTTTGATAATTCGCATGCACTGAACTATTTATACAGAAAATAAGTTCCTCTGGAAATGAGTTAATAAAGATTCAGATTATCAAATTTATAAAGGCCTAGCCCCAATGGTTTTGGGGAACAGTTTGAAACTTTTTTCTTGACAAATATTGATAATGATTTTATATTGCTAATGAAAATGATTCTCATTTTAGTACTGAATATCATTATCATTTATTTATAAAAATGGCTAAAAATCATAAATGGAGGCATCGGTTCCAAACGCATGTTTCTCGCTGGACTTTACCGCGTGAAGCTATTCTGGACCTTTTGGCTAGAACATCAAAACATTTGAGTGCAAAAGAGATTTACCATACTGTTGCCAAAATATATCCAGGAGTCGGATTGAGCACTATTTACCGCAGCCTGGACCTTCTGGTTAGAGCGGGTTTTATCAACAAAATAGATATTGGTGATGGTCAGAGTCGATACGAATTCAAGTCAGATGAAAAAGATGAGCACCATCATCATGCTATATGTACCAAATGTGGAAAAATCATTGATTACAGCGATTTTTTAGATGAGGAACTGGGCTTGGTAAGAAAGACAGAAAGGAATTTAGCCAGAAAATATAATTTTATAGTTAAAGATCACAGTATCGATTTCTACGGATTATGTAAAGATTGCCAATAAACGATCAAATTTTTGAAAAAAGGAGGTAAAGACCATACTGAGAGCAGATGGGATGGGCAGTGGCTTTGGTGCGGGAAGAAGTCAAATAAGTGGAGGAAGAGTCATTGAAATCCTTTTCCGTTTGGCCAATGAGAAAGTCGATATATTCTTTTAAAGACAAAGGAAAAAATGGAAAAAAGTGATGATCTTGAAAAATTTGCCAGTGAGGTTCAAGGCCAGATCATGGAACAAATCAGAAAGCAATATTCTGAAGCAGTCATCGACCACTGGCAAAATCCAAGAAACTTCAGAAAAATCGAAAATCCAGATGGATATGCAAGAGTGAAGGGATCTTGCGGTGATACCATGGAGATGTTTATAAAAATGAGGGATGAAAAAATCTTCGAATGCGGATTTCAGACTGATGGCTGCGCAAGCTCTATTGTTTGTGGAAGTGTGGCCACGGAACTTGTCCAGAATAAATCTTTCCTTCAGGCTCTAGGATTGATCAGCCCAGATGAGATTCTCAAAATACTAGGGGGTTTGCCTGAGTCTGATGTCCATTGTGCTCAATTGGCATCAGAAACAATGCGGCGGGCTCTGGCTGACTGGCTCTCCAAGAAGAGATCTCCATGGAAAAAATATTACTGACAAACCTAGATAAAGGTTATCTTAAATAAAAGGGATTTTTAGGTGATACAGCTTACTCTTGTGCTTAGGAGAGAACTTCAAATTAGCAATGTCTGTATCAGTTGATACTGAAAAATGTGTGGGATGTGGCATTTGCGTTTCTCTGTGTCCGCTCCAGGCTATATCAATTATAGAGAACAAAGCCTATATTGACCAAAACAGATGCAATGAATGCCTTCAATGCATAAGCGAATGTCCAAGCAAAGCCATCTATCAAATCTCTGAGAAAGAAATCTCTGCCACAGAAAGACAGGATTCAACTCCTTCCTCTGTCCGTGGCGTCTCCCCTCAATCCAGCCAAGGGATGGGGAGTTATAGTTATGAAAGAAAGCAAAGAATATTGAATGGGAGTGGAAGATTATTGGATAGAATTAGAGATGCTGCAAACAGTTTTTTTCAGGATAACTCATCCTTTGGCCGAGGAAAAAAGGGGAGAGGAAGGAGATATGGAGGGCGCGGGAGAGGATACAGAGGAGGTCGGTTCAAGCGTTAAATCATTTTTATTGCGCAGAAGAGACCATGCCTAGAACACAGCTGAAACTTATAAAAATGGTACCATAGGTATTTCAGAAGAGAATATGGAGAGCGATGTCGAAAAGTGGTTGGAAAGAGATGGTGAAGAATTTTTGAAGGCAGTTGGCGTTGAAGAGGGACAAATTGTATTGGACTTTGGCTGTGGGGAAGGTCATTATGCCATACCAGCTGCAAAAATAGTAGGAGAAAAGGGCAGAATATATGCTGTAGATAAAGATAAACAGGCTTTAAATCAACTCGTACAGCTAGTTAAAAAGAACAATATAAAGAACATAGAAGTTATAAAAGAAGAATCAAAGACTTCCTTGGAAAGCAATTCTGTAGATTTCATTCTATGTTACGATGTCGTCCATTATATAAAAAATAGAAAGAGTATTTATCATGAATTCTATAGAGTTTTGAGAACAAAAGGGATTTTTTCTCTTTATCCTAAGCATCACCAAAATGACTATCCTTTAATGGAATTAGCTCATATAAAATTGGAAGATCTTATAAAAGAAGTCGAAGAAGCAGGGTTCTCTTTTCAAGATAAATTTTTAAAAAGGCTTATTCACGATGATTATTATAATAACGGATATATACTGAATTTTAGAAAGGATTAGCCATGGAAATTTCTAAGTGGGAGAGAGAAATTAAGATGGAACGAGAGCAAAAGGATGTGTTTTTTGCTGAACATTTTCAATCTCCGATTCCTTTTGAAGATCGTAACAAGTTTAAAGGACTGGATTATTACCCACCTAATCCAGATTATTGTTTTGAATTAGAACTTCATGAGCATAGCCAGAAGAAAAAATTGGAGATAGAAGATACTATCGGTAATGTGAGAAATCTTATTCGTTGGGGGGAATTCCGTTTTAATGTAGGAAATGAAGAATATAAAATTCAGGCTTATAAAGCTAATCCCTCCGAAGAGAGATTATTTATTCCTTTCCGTGACGTTACCAGCGGCAAACAGACATATGGAGCGGGACGATATCTAGATTTAAATCCAGAAGAACATATTACGTCAGAAGGCAAGTGGATATTGGATTTTAACAGGGCCTATAATCCTTGGTGTGCCTACAGCAAAAATTATGTATGTCCCTTTGTCCCCCCTGAAAACTGGCTTAAAGTTTATATTCCTGCCGGCGAGAAGAAGTATTCCCTGAAAGAAGAAGCATAGGGAAAATGATGACCAATAACATTTCTGAAGAAGAGATTCGCCGAGCTGTAGCAAAGGTAATGCATTCCAAGATCGGTCACATCTTGGCTGAAATGGAGATGATCAAAGAAATACCTGTCAGTGATGACAAGGTTATTCTCACCTTGGCTCTCCCTTTTCTGGGAGTTCCTATCAGGGACCACCTTTTGGATAGTGTACAAGAGGCGGTAATGAAGCCAGTTGCAGAGATCGAGGTGCAGCTAAAGGAGAAATGTCTATGAGTTTCAAAATGAAACAGATTGGCACAATTCGAACACCATACACTGATAAAGCAACTTATCAGCCCATAAACGATGATAAAGGTGAATTTCGTATTGTAATTGATCCCTCATATGCTGAGGGGCTTCGTGAACTTGAACTTTTCCATTATATATATGTTATCTACTACATGCATAGGATAAAACGCAAGGAATCCATGACTGTAATTCCTCCCTGGACTGGGGACATGAAAGTAGGCTTGTTTGCAAGTAGGTCACCGGTTCGTCCAAATCCAATAGGAATCAGCATTGTCCGGGTGAAGCGAATAATCAATAACGAGATCTTCACCTCAGGCCTAGACGTGTTTGATGGAACTCCACTAATTGATATCAAACCTTATATAAAGGATCTAGATTCTAAATGTGATGCTAACTACGGGTGGATAGAAAAATTAGAAGACCAAGAACATCTATCTCTGCATATCAAAGGTGTTCCTCATGATTACTGAGAAAATGCGAATGGAGGCAATTTTTTATATCAGTATGTATTATAGGTAAGGGAAGTAAATGGGAAGTTATTATCCAGAATCAAAAGTTGAGATGAATGGATTTACGGCGGCGCATTACGACGCTTTACTGGATCTTGCGACTTTTGGTAGATATTCCTCATTCATAGAAAAATCCATTAAATTGATGGATATTGAACCTGCAGACAGAATCCTTGATCTAGGGACAGGCACGGGCAGGAACGCTTGTTTAATGGCAAAATATCTTTCGGATAAAGGGAGATTAATTGGGATTGACATTTCCCAAGAGATGATTTCCCAGTTTAAGAGAAAGTGCGCCAGTTTCCCCAATACTAAAATTATCCAGGCAAGGGTTGACAAATCTTTGCCTTTTAAAGAAGAGTTTGACAAGGTTTTTATTTCTTTTGTGCTCCATGGATTTCCCCAGAATGTTAGAGAAGTCATTATAAATGGTGTCTATGATGTGCTAAAGATTAATGGGAGTTTATTTATTTTAGATTATAATGAATTTTCTTATGATGAGATGCCTTTTTATTTGAAGATCCCTTTTAAACTTATAGAATGCCCTTATGCCTTTGATTTTATCGACCGAGATTGGAAGCAGATACTGATAAATCGTAATTTTGCTGACTTTGAAGAATTTTTCTTCTTCAAGGATTATGTAAGATTATTGAAAGCCCAAAAATTGGATGTTAATAAAGAAAACCGTATAAAAATTGCCATCCCAACCAATGATGGAATAAATATCTTTAAGGGGATGTTGGGTAGAGCAAAAGAGATGTTTATTTACGAAATTGAAAACGGAGTAAAATTTAGGCTCATTGAAAAAAGAAATAATCCCTATGCAAACACTATGCAACATTTGAAGACCTTGGATGTATACGAATTGCTCCGTGATTGTGCGATCATAATATCTGATAATGTCGGTAAAAAGGGAATAGAAAGGTTGCGGGAAAGAGGAATGAC
>Ga0209636_10003323_pt1 | contig 16399 bp, 14 predicted proteins | sample DeeMarSWOR152_54_FD_187464 | JGI IMG/M metagenome (GOLD analysis project Ga0209636, IMG submission 187464) | Marine sediment microbial communities from White Oak River estuary, North Carolina - WOR-1-52-54 (SPAdes) (version 2) | ecosystem: Environmental > Aquatic > Marine > Intertidal zone >...
CCTGCGTTTCTGAGTTTAAAAAAGGCTTGAGTCAAGGATATAAAAATTTTATTCTTGATGCAGATGATGTCGGATGCTACGGGGTGGACATTGGTAGTAGTTTTTCTCAATTATTAGATGAAATTACGAGCGTGCCTGGTGATTATCAGATAGATATTCATTATATCCACCCTCATTGGGTTATCAAACATATCGAAGGTCTCGAAAAAATTCTACGTAGGGGAAAAATCAGAAGAATTTTATCTTCGATTCAATCGGGTAATCCTCGTGTTCTAAAACTTATGCATCGTTTTCCCGATACAGAAAAAATGAAAGAAGCTTATTTGAGACTGAAGAAAGCATATCCAGATTTACTTTTGGAAACTGAATGTATTTGTGGATTTCCAACTGAGACAATGGAAGAATTTAAAGACACTTTGAACTTTATCCTTGAAGTACGTTTTGGATGGGGAGCATTTTTTCCATTTTCATGTAAAACAGGGACACATTGTGAAAGTTTAGAGCCTAAAATACAAGAAGATGAAATCTTAAGAAGAATAAAATTTGCAAAGAAATTCCTTAAAAATCACAATTATGATGTTAGATATGCTAAATATTTTAGAAAATTATCTCAAAATATCCTTGTTTATAGTGACATCGAGTCTATGTCTAAGTTAACAAAGAAGAATTGAATGCATATAAAGAAAAGGCAGAGTAATGTAAGAGTTCAATTAATAAATATATTAATATAATAATTATAATTTAGAACTTAGATGTGAAGATGATATATATGGGCAAAAAAACAAAAATACTCCTAGTCTATCAAACAGTGGTAGTCTATCCATGGATGCCTACTTACATTCGAAAAGACTTTGAAATGCTACAAAAATATTTTGATATCAAACCCTTCAATTTTTCCTTTTTGAAAATTCTTAGTTTACTTAGCTTACCTTCTAAGATTAATAAATCAGATATTATTTTTATATGGTTTGCAGGCTACCATGCATTTATTACAACATTGCTTTCAAATTTTTTTAAAAAACCTATTATTGTAGCAGCCGGCGGATATGATGTATCTTGTGAAAAGGAAATAGGATATGGTTGGCTATGTTATCCTATTTTAAAACATATGGTAAGATATGTACTAAGATATGCAAAGAATATATTGGCGGTATCTGAATTCACTAAGAAAGAAATAGACCGATATTTAGGAATAAAAGATGTAAAAATCGTTTACCCTTCTATAAACCCAAATAGATTTATTCCTAAGGGAAATAAAAAGAATATGGTACTAACTGTATCTGCTGCTAAGGGAATAGATAGAATAAAAGATAAAGGTTTGCATACCTTTGTAAAATCTGCTAAATATTTACCAGACGTGAAATTTGTAGCTATTGGCATCCAGAAAAAAGCGGTAAAAATACTTCAAAAAATTTCTCCATCAAACGTAACTATACTTGGTCCCATACCTCAAGATAAACTGGTCTCCTACTATCAGAATGCAAAGGTATACTGCCAACTTTCATACATGGAAACATACGGAATTACAGCAGCAGAGGCGATGTCCTGTGAATGTATACCTGTTGTAACAAATAAAGGAGCATCACCTGAAGTAGTTGGCAATACTGGTTTTTATGTTCCCTATGGAGATGAAAAAGAAACTGCTGCTATGATAAAAAAAGCCTTAGTTTCAAAAAATCTAGGTAAAAAAGCTAGAAAAAGAATCCTAAAATTGTTTCCTGATAAAAAAAGAGAAAATGAATTAAAAAAATCATTTTTAGAAGTAACTGATTGATATAACCTTTTTTTCTCCTGAAAAAGATATTAATTAGAGGAAAGAATTATGTCTAAACTTTCATCCCCATGATTAAATAGTAAATCAATCACAGACATCTTTGGGATAAATGGTTGATAAATCTGTTCATATTTTGGATGATTAAAATCTTGATAAATAACTTTTATTTCTTCTTCTTTAAAAATATTTTCATCAAGATATTCTCTTCCAGTTATCCCTGATATGTAAGTTTTTGCATTTAATTCTTTACATATATTCAGCAATAATTTTGATTTTTTACCTTCTGCATCAAGATCGGAGGCAATATAAAAATCGGTTTTAATTCCCAATTCTTCCTTTAAGAAATTAATTATATGAATATTTAAATGCACTAAATAATTCCATTTTTTCTCTACATATGTTTCGTAAAAAAAATTAGAGTATCTCTCATAAAATTCTGCTTTTTGATAATTAGTTTCTATTGACTTCCAACATTTTTTGCCCCATCTTGGATTTTTATTATCTATCTCAACCTCATTAATATTCTGATGTGGTCTACCCGTTGTCAATACAGGAACTGTGACCCATATCAAACCTTCTTCTGACCCTTTACTTCTTATTCTATTTCGATTTTGAAAATTATTTTTCTTAAATTCTACATCATCTAATAAAACGAATTTATCACTCATCCACATCTTATGAAAAAAACCTAACCAGGGTAAATGTTCTGGTTGATGGATTCCTACTCTCGTATATATCCCCCTATAAGTCTAATTCCCACCTCATTACCTCAAAACATTCAGCGTAATCATTACTAATTTCATATCCTCTATATCTGCCCCTAGATTGTACTGCATCTGTCCATACTTTTTTCCCATATTTTTTATATTGTGATTTGTAAGCCATCAGGGCTTCTTTTTTCTTTTTGACTCCTTCCCTTGATACTGGGTAATAGAATTGGTTTCTAAATCCTTTATAAGACCTCCCTGAAGGCATCATTGGCTCATACAATAAGATTTTATTATAGTACCTACAAGCAGATATAGAAGCATGAGAAACGCGTTGATGGTCTTGATGAGTATCGTAAGGCCAATGAGTAAGGATTATATCAGGTTTAAATTCATTAACTCTTTTCTCTATAGCATTGACGGAATTAGAATTATATGGAATTTCTCCGTCAGAGAAATCTAATATCTCTAAGTCATCAACGCCCAGAATATTTGCAGCATTTTTACTCTCTCTAACTCTCACATTTTTTTCCCCTTGCCAATTACACTTACTCATTACTAGCATTTTTACTGTGTTTCCTTCTGTGACAGCGTCAGCTATCAAACCAGCGCTCGCTATTTCAATATCATCTAAATGTGCTCCTATTGCTATTATTCTCATTTTTTACCCACCATTATATTTATTATATTTATATAAATATATTGTAAAATCGTGAGGAGCATAATCGTGACGAAGAGTAACCCATTTTGATATTGATTTACATAAAGAAAAAATTTTTCCGGGATCTGCATAATAAGTATGATTAGTTTTGTATTCAGAGTCTACATATGCACTTGTTAAATTAAAACCCACGCCAATATTGCTTATTTTATATACTTTTTTAATAGCTTTTTTTAGAAATTCAAAATGATCTTTACATTTATAATTAAAAGCTCCACTTACAAATACTATATCAAAATCTCCATTAAAGTTTCTTTTTAAAAAGTCATCCTTTATAAAATTGGCATTTGGGAATTTCTTTCTTGCTTGTTCAATCATCCTTTCTGAGATATCTATCCCAGTATATCCAAAATTTTTAATTTCTAAACTTATTAAGAAACCATAAAGATCCCCAGTGCCACAACCTACATCAAGGAGCTTTTTTCCCTCTAAATCAAAACCCTCTATTAATACCTTGAACCTATTGATCTGCGATTTTTTACATCCCCAATCAAAAGCTTGAGGGGTATCTTCATGTTGTTTTAACAGTTCTTCATAGAATGATATTATCTTGGTTTTATCTTTTTTCTTTTTCTCTATTTCTGAATTATCTGACGTTTTTTCTCCCCCAACTATAGAATCCAATAGATATATATTGTAAATACAAATACGTAATATAGTTATTAAAACCAACGCTAATAAGCAACAGATAATCAAATCCCATTACTACTCAATTAGAATCTTTTTCTAATTAGCTTTTGAATCATATCTAAAATACATGGATTAGGTTTAAATATCATGATTCTTGATTAGAATTTCACAGAATAGAACAAAGAAGAGGGCAATAATATGAATAAAACTATGTCTTCAGACAAAAAACCACTTGTAGGATTCTTCCCCCTTTCTTATAATCTCGCGGAAACAGGTAGAGCAGTAATGATAGCAAAACGCTATAAAGAACTTGGAGGGGACATCGTTTTCTTTAGTCATGGCGGCGAATATGAATACCTAGCAAGATACTTAGAATGTGATGTTGTCAGGGTCGAACCCAGTCATACTGAGGACTTTATAGAGAGATTTGTAAGAATATGCCGAGGGGATCAAAGAGGATTACCTTATACGAAAACAGTTTTACGAGAATTCGTTCAAAATGAAATCGAGGCCTACAAACAAACGGGAGTTGAGATGATAGTAACTACCCATAACTATCCATGTAGTATATCAGCAAGAGCAGCAAACCTACCTCTTGTTAGTGTGATGACAGGGCCAGGGTCGTTTCACCTTTCATTCCCAGATGAGTACGAAAATGCGGTCACCCGTCTTCTCCCTCGATCAGTAAAAATCATCGTTTTAAACTGGCTTTCTTCAAGGAGTAAAAAGTTTTTGAAACCATTTAATGTGGTTGCACGGGAATATAATATTAAACCGTTTAAAAGCACAGAAAATATGGCCAACGGAGACGTCACACTTGTAACGAACTTTTTAAAATTCATCAACATTTTTCCACATCAGCAACATTTCCCTGCTGAGAATTATATCGGTATCATCCTTTTGGAAGAATTATTTGCAAACAACTTCCCTGCAAAAAAAGCGAAAGCAATTAATGATGAAATACAAACACATCTTGAAAAATCTGGAAAATCTATTCTTCTTTCTATGGGAAGTAGTGGTGATAAAACACTTTTTCTTAACATATTACAGATACTCAACAAAACCCCTCATAAGGTGATCGCTGTTTATGCAAACAATTTGAAAGACAACGAACTTCCTGAACTAAACGATAACATTTTGTTGAAAAAATTTGTACCATCTATCGCACAACTTCATAAAACGGTGGATTTGGCTATTATTCATGGTGGACAAGGCACAGTCTATACCGCTGCCTATGCGGGAAAACCAATAATTGGAATCCCCATGCAAAGCGAACAACACCTCAACCTGGAAAAAATGGTTGGACATGGAACAGGTTTGATGCTATCTAAAAAATATTTCAAACAGCAAACATTGCTTACAGCTATTAACACGATTTTTGATAATTATGATCATTTTTTGAAACATGCACAGGATCTCGCTCAAAAACTGCCGAAACCTGAAGGTGACAAAAATGCAGCTAAACAAATACTTGAAATCGCTAGAAAAAACTAGCGAAGGGCTCAAGTATTACTTTTATCGGCCTCTTATTGAGTTTATTGCCTGCCTTAATTGATAGATTTATCATTATCAGATTCTAAATCTTCTATATAGTAATCAAGTCCGAAATCAGATACAATGCTGAGAATTCTTTCAATTTGTTTTTCAGATAAGAATTTTTTCCATTTTGATAACTGTTCATTAGCTTTTATGACTGTTTTTGGCTCATCACCTGGAGCTAGGGCGCTTGGTACTTTTAAATACCGAATCGCATATCGAAGAAAATCTTTTTCTCCAATTTCATTAAATAGTTTCACTATTTCTTTTTCACCTTGTTTGACTAATTTTTCATAGATTATAGTTTTCCATGGGAATGGTTTAGGTGAAGACAAAGGAACATAATTATCCAAACACCAGGCCACTGCAAGAATCTCCTCTCGAGTTTTGATATTCTTTAATCTATTAAATAACTCAGGATCTAGGCTTTTAATTTCAGAGGCTTCATACAAAATAGTTTTCAGATTTGGAAAAATATTTGAATAGGGGGGAAAAGTTGAATGGTATCCACACCAACCTGTCTTTAGTTGTGAAGCGATTACAGCGCAAGGATGCCGAATAATAAAAAATATTTTACTCAGTTGGAACCTCCTAGATACCCATGGTAGCAATCTATTTAATCTTACAGATTTTACAATAAGTTTCTTACCTAGCAACAGATGCATGATCTCTTTAGGTGTAAATTGATATAAGGATTGAAAACCAACTAACTGTCCAGTAAAAATTTTTCTTAGATATTCTTCTCCTTTTGACCAATCTACGTCAGATGGAAGATATATTCTAGATTGAAATCCCAGTTCCCTTGTTTCAGGAAACCATCTTGGATTTAATGGTTCAAATAAATATGCGTATCCAGGAATATTCCCCAAAATTTCCATAAGCCAGGAGGTTCCTGATCTGGGAGAACCAGCTATGAGAATAGTATCTTTCATATTGAATTTTTTGCTTTTAAATATGAGTCTATCCAGATATTGTATGATTTTTTGTTCCGGTTTCGACATTTTTGCCTCATAGGCATCTTTATTAGGATACCTGATCAATTTTTCACTTTCTTATAAAAGCTTTCCCACCTATGCTATCCCAGTACTCTAGAGTTAATTAATAAAGCTTTCACTTGAATTTGTTGATAGTGTCATTTTTGTATATACAACATTCTGGTCTACTCATATACTATTGTAATTGGAATGTTGTTGATGGGTTATATCAACTATAATCTTGGTTATTCGCCAAGAAGCATCAAAATATTCCTTGGAAAATTTACATAAACATACAAACAAAGCATCATTTTTTCGCCATCTCGTAATGATAACTAAACTAATAACAAGAATAATTGATCTACAATGTTCTATTTTCCAACTATGAATGTGCTAAAAACACAGTATATCACTTTAATTATTGAATTGGTTGTTTAGTTTGTTTAAAAAAATCCTGATTTTACAGAATTTTTCAACAGGCTAATAATTTCTAAGCATCCTTCCTGAAAAACTATAAATATAAGTCTTGCTTTAATATAGAAACTCCGGGACATATATAAATAATAATTAAAATATAAAAAAGTCGGATAGAATGAAAAAAATTTTTATTTATGCTGGCAATGCATGTGAAAGAAGGAAGTTAGACGTTAGAAGAATTTCAAATTATCTTTCTATTAATGGTTATGAAATAATTACTAACCCCAGAAAGGCAGATATCATAATTGTGAGCACTTGTGGAGCTGACAATTTTTTGGCTGAAGAGTCCTTTAAAAATATAAATAGATTTAAAAAATTCGATGCAGAGCTTATAGTGGCAGGTTGTATACCAGAGACGGATAAAGAAAGACTTAAAAAAACATTTGATGGAAAAACAGTCGTTACCAACGACCTAGACAAAATAGATACTTATTTCCCAGAAAATAAAATCAAATTTAATGAAATTGAAGACTGTAACTTACCTTTAATAAGCATTGATGAATCTAAACCAAGTGATGTATTCAAAAAATTGTTTATATCTTCAGTCCCCACTAAAAAATTATATGCTGGAATTCTTAATCATTCAATGAAGAATATATTTGGTGAACATCATTTAGCACTAGGAAATTTGTTAGATATTCCATTGGATGATTTCTATCTTCTACGAATATCCTGGGCTTGTTCTCAAAATTGCTCTTATTGTGCAATTAAAAGAGCATTAGGTAAGTTTCATAGTAAACACATTGATCAAATTATAAATGAATTCAAAAACGGTTTAGATAAAGGTTTTACAAACTTTTTTATTACAGCCGATGACACAGGTGCTTACGGTGTAGATTTTGGCAGAACATTTCCAGAATTATTGGATAAAATTACAGAAATAAAAGGAGATTATAACATTGGGATACATGCTTTAAATCCTCGTTGGCTTGTAAAATATATTGATGAAATCGAGGAGATTTTAAAACGAGGCAAGATCAAATGCCTTAATATGCCTATTCAATCCGGAAACAGCAGGGTACTTAAACTGATGAACCGTTTTTACGATATAGATAAAATACGAGACGCCTATATCGGAGTAAAAAAAGCTTATCCAGATTTAAGTACGTTAACTCATTGTATCGTAGGTTTTCCAACTGAAAAAGAAGAAGAATTTAAAAATACATTAGAATTTATCAAAGAAACAGAAATTGACGTAGGATATCTAATTCCAATGTCTATTAGACCAAATACCAGAGCAGAAAGTATAGAACCTAAAATCCCAATGGAAGAGATAACTAGAAGAATAGAATATGGAAAGAAATATCTAAGGCATTTAGGTTACAAAACTTATTCTAAAGGAGGATTACTTGTTTTTGGTGGAAAAAGATAATTGTCAGCTCAAATGGTAGGTAACAAATGAGATAGTCAGCCTCTCCTAATTTTGTAAGAATCCCTGGTTAATTAAGTACATGTAGAGGTAGAAAAAAGAAGAGATTTAAGAAGAAAAACTATAAATTATAACAAATAATTAACATATTTATTATTACAAAATTAATATAAATGCTTGCAGGATGTTTGTTCTATAAAATCTATATAATTAAAAAGATATTCATTACAAGGACAAAATTTATAAACACAAGATATTTAATCTATAATAACGGTTAGCACACCACCTTGTACTAACGGGGGAGTTATTCATGATGAAAGATCAACCACTTGCCCTAGATGATTTCTTCGAGAGTACAAAGGGGGATTTAGAGAAAAAGATAGCGACTACAATTACTGATAAAAAAATTATTTTAATCTTAAATCATGGAAAACGTCTACGTCCACTCTTGGCGCATCTCTCTTTCAAGGTTTGTACCGGTGGAAAAGAAACCCCTTATCAGTATCAAAAAGCTCTTGAAGGCGCTGTTGCGATAGAACTAGCACATACTGCGTCTCTTGTCCATGATGACATAATCGATAAAGATAAGGAACGTCGAGGGAAACCTGCCTTCTATATTAAAGAAGGTATCCCTAACGCTCTTCTACTTGGACATAGAATGCTTGCCATCGGATTTAATATTGCCCTCAACCATGGGGATGAAAGCGCTAAGTTATACATTGATACATGGAATGAGATCTTAAGTGGAGAACTTAAAGAAGTTAATTTTAACAAAAAAGAAATCAAGAACAATTCACATGAGATATCGATAAAATCCAAGATTTTCACCGAGTACAACAAAATAATCAACATGAAAACAGCTTCGTTATTCTCTTCGGCGTGTAAAGCAGGAGCAATTGAAGCAGAGGCATCGGGTGAGATTTTAACGATACTTGCAAATTATGGGAGAGAGATCGGACTTGCATATCAGCTTGCTGATGATCTTGTAGATCTTGAAAATGGAGAGATGCTAGACAGCGTTATTGTCCCGTTATTGAACAGATTAGAAAATAAAACTGTTAATAATAATTCTTTTAAATTAAGGGCCATTAGAAAAAAACTTGCGAAAAACTCTTCAAAAATTAAACAGATGTATATCGGAGAAATCAAACGACATGTGAAAAAAGCTGAAAAACTAAGCAAATCAGAAAAAATCCCTCCTTCATCATATAAGGATCTCCTTATAGAGGCACCTGTCTATATCATAAACAAAATGCTAAGAGAAATAAAAATAGCAATATAGCCCCCGTTATTGTCACTTCTACTTTTTATTTCTTTTTTTAACAACAAAATAAACAACTATAATCAGGACAATAACTGCTATTAATGTAAGAGTAAGCCATGTGTTAATCTCAGCGAAAATCAAAAACACATGTGCAAAGGAGGCGATAAGTAGGCACCCAATGACTGCTCCAATGGTTATCGCAAGAAAAGTATTCCATGGCTTCATACCTATTAAACGCCCAACTATAGATCCGACAAGTCCTCCTGATCCTTGAAAGGGAATCATAACAAATAGAACAATTCCGATAAATCGAAGCGGTTTAACCCATCTATATTTCTGTTCAACGTTTTTACCTTTTTCTTCAACTTTGATCATGAACTTACCGACAAGGGGGATCTTTTTTGCAAGATCATAGTTCCATACGAGAAAAAGCGCTACTACCATATCTACAAAGGCAATTGAAAACGCCATTAACAATGGATTAAGACCAAAAATCAATACACCTGTGGGAATAATCGATTCTTTTCCTAGAGGTGGAAAAAAATATCCTGTGATGAGCGGCCAGAGTTTCATCCAAGTGCTTCCTTCGCCAATTGTTATGAATGTTAGTCCAAGGATACCAAATACACCAAATCCTAGAAAGATGGGCACGAAGAATTTGACTAAACCAATTATCATCTTTTTTTCCATGATTATACTGCCATAATCTAGTATTATTATAAAGACTATTTCGAAAAAATCGTTAGAATGACAATATTATAGCTGCATGATCCTTTACAAAGGGCGACAAGTCAATCAGGTTTACTATCTTGAATTCATTATCCTTTAACTCATTTTTTACAAGCCCGTAAGCCTCCATAGGTTTCAATGACACGTCTATACTTCGTGCCTTAACCATGAAAACTCCTCGACCATCTTTCTTTAGGTATCTCATGACATTGTTTATAAAAATCTCAGCTTGGTTTCTCTGTGATATATCTTGATATATGAGATCCACAGTGGGCACAATCGTACTATATTTATCAGGATGATTAGCGTCAGATAGTATAGGTATTACATTTTGTCTTTTCTTGCTTAATTGTAGCAATTTTTTTACTGCGACAGGAGAGTTTTCAACTGCGTAGACTACTCCATCTTTTACGATATCTGAGATATGACTAACTGTGGTACCTGTTGCAGCACCTAGGTATAATATCTTAGAATCTGACGTTATATCGATGCTTCGTAATCCTTTCAATATTGCAGCGGCTAGTTTGCTTCTGTATGGGTTCCAAGAGCGGAACTCCTTCCCATCGTGCAATACAATTTTTTCGTTATATGCCTTTATTCCTTTACAACAATCTAGATTTACTGTAAAGAGTTTATCTTGTTTCTTGAAAACACCCTCTATATTCATAGGTTGCATGTTGTTAAGTTATAGGATGGGTTTGATAAATGTTTTGTCGAAAGCCGATTGGGAACGCTAGCGCATAATATCTGTGTGTTGATTGCGGAGATCTTCAACTTGGGGATTAGAGTGGAGTTTAATGATGTTAATATGTAAAAAAACACATGATTGTTTAGACATAATTGTTACTTTTTCTTTTTCCTGTATAAATATAATGAAATTGCCCATATCCCTCCCAATAAAATTAATATCGAGAGGTCACGAGCAACGAAGCCAAGATGATATAAATCATGTCTATAACGGTCCACCGGGTCAGAAGAAGCAAGACCAGAGCCAAGATGGTGATAAGTCGAATATATTGTTATTAGAAACCAAACGACAAAAACAACACCAAGAACTATCACAATTATCTTCTTTTTGTTCATCCCATTACACCAACAGTAAGAATCAACGGCTGTGTTTTAACATTTTTGGAGACAGAAAAACTACTTTTTCTGTTTTTTATAAACGTAGTAAATTCCTGAGGATATGCCAAGTATTGCAATTAAAATCAAAATTCCAAAAGAAACCATGTTCTTATGGGTATATAACCACCCAGGAATACATAATAAATTGAACTTCCCATTAGCCATCCCCCAAAGATTAAAGGCACCAATATCAAAACTATTAATACATAAAAAAATGAGAACATTCCCAAATATAATGCAAATTTCTTTTTTTCCATCTTCTCAATTGTTTGTAATTCATTTTGTTTGCTTTAACATTTTTGGAGGAAACTGAGAACTATTGTGCAAGATTTGAGAAAAATAAGTTTTTGTGCAAAGCTGTCGAAATCTTAAACTATAGTTATGATATTCACTGAGCCGATACCTATGGTATTAAGATCTCCGTTATATGATATTCATAAAGACCTTGGAGCTAAATTTACTGAATTTGTAGGTTTCGAGATGCCTGTACAGTATACATCAATTAAAGATGAACATCTAACCGTTAGAAAAACAGTCGGTCTTTTTGATGTATCACATATGGGCAACGTTTGGATTACAGGCAAAGATGCAGAAAAATTGATAACTCTTACTACCGTGGAAGATGCAGCGAGAATTGGAGAAATCAAGGGTCAGTATACTGTTATATTAAGAGAAAATGGCACTGTGATAGATGATACGATTTTTATGAATCTTGGAGAAAAATACATGATGATCCCAAATGCAGGAATGTCAGCTGTTGTTACTAAATGGCTTAATGATAAAGCCAAGGAATTTAATCTTGATGCAAAAGTAGAGGATGTTTCTAGAGAGTTTGTTATTCTTGCAATCCAGGGTCCGAAATCTAGGGAAACATTACAAAAACTTACAGAAACAAATCTTGATACAGTGGAATTTTTCGGCTGCCGATACATCGATGTTGCTGGTGTAAACTGTATTATCTCTCACACTGGTTATACTGGTGAACTAGGTTTTGAATTGCAAATTACACCAGCTACTCTGGCTGAAGGAGTTTTTCGTAAAATCTTAGAAGCTGGAAGAGAGTTTGGTATTAAACCAATTGGTCTAGGTGCACGAGATACCCTTCGTCTTGAAAAATGCTTCATCTTAGCTGGAAACGAATTCGAAGGTGGACGAACACCACTTGAGGCTACTATGTCTTGGACTATTAACTGGGATCATGATTTCATAGGAAAAGAAGCCTTGTTGAAACAAAAAGAAAAAGGTGATTACGAGCGTCTCACCTGCTTAAGATGTATTGACAAAGGTATACCACGACATGGATGTGAGATACAAAAAGATGGTAAGAAAGTAGGAATTGTTACAAGTGGAACATTGTCGCCATGTCTTAACACAGGTATTGCCGTGGGATATTGTCACCCAGACTACCGAGAAAAAGATAGCATACTTGAGATAATAATTAGAGGTAAACCTGTTAAAGCAGAAGTTGTGAAACCGCCTTTTGTTCCAAAGGATTGGGCTAAGGCTAATTAAGAAATATTTTAATAGCTATTGAAAATACATGGGGTTGATAATTATGGGAGATGAAGTTAGAGACGATTTAAAATATACTGATGCACATGAATGGTTAAAAGTAACTGGTGAGACTGCGAAGATTGGGATAACAGATCATGCTCAATCTGAGCTTACAGATATTGTTTTCGTTGAATTACCTGAAGTTGGGAAAGAAATTAAAAAAGGCGAAGAACTCTGCGTTGTAGAATCTGTAAAATCTGTCTCTGAGATATATGCACCTGTTAGTGGCAAAATAGTAGACGTGAATAAGAAACTTGAAGATACGCCTGAGACTGTTAATGAAAGTCCTTATGACGACGGTTGGCTTGTTGAAATGGAAATCAAAGACAAGTCAGAGTTCGAAAACCTTTTGGACGCTGAGTCGTACAAGAAAATGATCTAAAAACGTTGTTGTTTTTTTTCAAAAATTTATCGTTCAATTTTTCCAAAATTGCTGATTGATGGTTCGATGAAGTCTATATTTCTTTAATCTTATGCATATGGAGAAATTTTTCAACGTTTTGCTTTCCGAAACTTACTTATATTGTTTAATACATTTCGATGCTCAGGCGGAGAGATGGGATTGCAAGTAAGTTCAATTTGTTTTTAAAAAACGGTGTTATACACCTCCGCCGCCTCCCCCATTACATTTCTTAATCATTATCTTTAAGAACATTTATTTGTTTTACAGAGCTTGATTCCATGAAACTGCTGCTTATTCATAGTGACTATATTGAATACGAAGTTAAAGACAAAGCCATCAAAAACCCTGAAGAAACTAAAGTAAAAAATGATAGATTTGAAGAGGCTTTGACTGCTTTCACTGCTGTAGAAAAAGTCGATGAAAAATCACCACGTCAAGCTGTTTTAGATGCAACTGCTGAAATCGAAAAAACAGCTGAGCAACTCAAAGTCAAAAACATCATGTTGTATCCCTATGCTCATCTTTCTTCTGATCTTGCCAGCCCAAAAAAGGCTCAGGAAATTCTTATTGAAATTGAATACGAGTTAAAAAACAAAAACTTCAATGTAAAACGTTCTCCATTTGGATGGTATAAAGCCTTCAAGATTTCATGTAAAGGACATCCACTTTCTGAACTTTCAAGAGAGATTATCCCAGAAAAAGAGAAACCCTCAGTGGAGAAAGAAAAAGAAATCAAATCAGAGTGGTATATTTTAGCACCTGGGGGAGAACTCATTGATGCTGAAAAATTTGATTTCACTGGCCACGAGGAATTGAAACTTCTTTATGAACATGAAAGTAAAGGAACACGAAAACCAGAGGGTGAACCAGCTCATGTTAAGATGATGCAAGGTCTTGAGCTTGTTGATTATGAGCCTGCAAGTGACTCTGGTAATTTCCGTTGGTATCCAAAAGGTAGGTTGATCAAAGGATTACTTGAAAGACATATTAATAATATTGTTAGAAATATTGGTGGGATGCAGGTTGAGACACCGATTATGTATGATTTGGGTCATCCTGCCCTTGGTGCTTATGTCAAGAAATTTCCAGCTAGACAGTACACTGTAAAATCTGACAACAAGGATTTCTTCCTTCGTTTTGCTGCTTGTTTTGGTCAGTATATGATCATGAATAATATGACGATGTCATATCGCAATCTTCCACTTAGAATGTATGAGCTTACACATTATAGTTTCAGACGTGAACAGAGCGGTGAGGTAAGCGGCTTAAAGCGTTTACGTGCTTTCACCATGCCGGATCTTCATACTTTATGTGTAGATATTAATCAGGCTACTGAGGAATTCAAACGACAATTTTCAACCTCCTTGAGATGGATGAATGATTTGCAACTCGACAGTGAGGTTGCACTACGGTTTGTAAAGGAATATTACGAGAAAAATAAGAAATTTGCAAAGGATCTTGCAAAAATGGCTGGCAAACCTATTCTTATTGAACTTTGGAATGAGCAATATTTCTATTTTGTTATAAAATTTGAGTTCAATGTCGTTGATTCTATGAATAAGGCAAGCGCTCTTTCTACTGTTCAGATTGATGTTGAAAACGCTGAAAGATTCAATATTACATATGCTGATGAGAACGGTAAAAAACAGTATCCGTTCATATTGCATACTAGTATTTCTGGTAGTATCGATAGATGCGTTTACGCGCTTCTTGAGCGTGAAGCAATAAAGATGAAGCAGGGTAAAAAACCAATTCTTCCTCTGTGGCTTTCTCCAACACAAATTAGATTTATATCTGTTGGCGATGAGTTTATTTCTGATTGTGAAAAGTTTATCGATGGTTTAAACAAAATATCTGAATATCATTGCATAAGATCTGACATTGATGATCGTGAGGAAAGTGTTAGTCGTAAGATTCGTGATGCTGAAAAAGAATGGGTTCCAATAATTATTGTTGTTGGTGAAAAGGAAAGAGATAGTAAGAAATTTTCCCCTAGGTTTAGAAGTGAAAGTGTTGGTGACAGCAATAAGTCATATACGATAAAGGAGTTACATGAATTGATAATAAAACAAACAAAAGGTTTTCCGCAGGAATCAATTCCTCTCTCTATCTATTTGTCTAAAAGGCCAAAATTCAAATAATAGTATCATATATGGGGGAGCTTCCATATGATAGAAAGAAAACAAATTCAGAAATTAGCAGATTCTTATGATAAAAATAACGTTACTATTGGTGTTTTAGGTGGGCATTCTGGTCTTGATGTATGCAGAGGTGCAAAAAAGCATGGTTTTCGAACAATCGCAGTGTGTCAGAGGGGACGTGAGAAGACTTATACTAAGTATTATAAAACTCGTGGAGATGGGAGAGGCTGTATTGATGAGACTATTGTTCTTGATAAATTCTCTGATATTACAAAACCAAACGTTCAGGAACAGTTACGAAAGAAGAATACTATCTTCATCCATAACCGGTATTTCTGGGTTTATTTTGACTTCATAGATATTGAGAATAATTTTATGGTTCCTATTTTCGGGACACGTGGCATGCTTAAGCTTGAGGAAAGGGATGTACCTAAGAATCAATATTATCTTCTAGAAAAAGCGAGTATAAGGTATCCTAAGCTATTCAAATCTCCTAAGGATATTGATAGGCTTGTAATAGTGAAAGTGAGTGAAGCTATCAGGGGTTATGAACGAGCGTTTTTCTATGCTAGCAGTTACGATGATTATAAGAAAAAATCTAAAGAGCTGCTTGCAAAAAAGATGATAACACAAGAGGCACTTGAAAAGGCAGTCATTGAGGAGTATGTTATCGGTGCACCTGTTAATTTCAACTATTTCTACTCAGTCATTGATGACGAGCTGGAGATAATGGGGACGGATACTCGTAGGCAGACGAATCTTGACGGTCTTATCCGGCTTCCTGCAAATGAACAACTAGAAGTTCTTAAATATTTGAAACCGAAAATCATTGAGACGGGCCATATCGCAGCGACAACGAAGGAATCCATTATTGAGAAAATATTTACACTTGGTGAAAAATTTGTTAAGATTACAAAAAAGGAATATCCCCCAGGGATTATTGGTCCATTTGCGCTTCAGGGTGCTATTGCTTCTGATAAAGGAAAAGAAGAAAT
>Ga0209636_10003324_pt1 | contig 16396 bp, 16 predicted proteins | sample DeeMarSWOR152_54_FD_187464 | JGI IMG/M metagenome (GOLD analysis project Ga0209636, IMG submission 187464) | Marine sediment microbial communities from White Oak River estuary, North Carolina - WOR-1-52-54 (SPAdes) (version 2) | ecosystem: Environmental > Aquatic > Marine > Intertidal zone >...
CGTCTTCACTGGAAAAGTCATCAGATCCTTCGATCTTCTCTCGGGATGAATGTTCTCCCGCAGAAGCCTGATGAGTTCATCCTTTGCCTCATAGAGGGTCATGCCCTTTATGGTGGCAGAGGCAGCCGTTGGATGCCCTCCCCCCCCGAATCCCGTCGCTATTTGCCCTACATTGACCTGTTTGATCCGGCTCCGCCCGATGAGATGAACCCGATCCTCCATCCTGACCAGCGCAAAGATGACGTCGAGGTTTTCCATGTCCTTCAGTTTATGAACAAGAACCGCGATGTCACCAATATACCGATCCACAGAGGCAACAGCAATCACCAAACCGACCCCATTGATGGTGTATTGAGTGGCCGATCGGATGAGGTCGTTCAGGAGGAAGACCTGTTCAGCTGTCAATTCACGCGTGATCATGTCAGAAATGATATTGACGCTCGCACCCCTGGCCCGGAGGTATCCAGCCGCATGGAAGTCCTCAGGTTTCGTAGAGGAAAATGTGAGACCGCCCGTGTCCTCGTAGAGACCCAGCATCATCACTGTGGCCTCATCGCCGCTTATCTCGATACCCTTTTCCCTCAAAACCTCGAGCATGACCGTCACAGCCGCGCCGACCTCCTTGATGACTTCAAATGACCCACGGATATCATCTGATGCGGGTGGGTGATGATCATAGATGTGAATGTCCAGACCGGGACGTCCGACGATCTGCCTGAATTTTCCGATTCGACTAAGCTGCCTTGTATCCACCAGAATGAGGCGCGCGATCTTGTCCATATCGATGTCCTTGATTCGCTGAGGTTCAAAAACATACAGCGCCGAATGGACAAAGAAATCTCTCAGGCTCCTCTCCTGGGAGCCAGGAAAGACCAGAATTGCATCTGGATAGAGTTTCTTGGCTGCAAGCATTGAGGCGAGCGCATCGAAATCGGCATTGATATGGGTCGTGATGACATCCATGTGTATAGGGATTAGATCCTATGCCCTGGGATGGTGTTTCTGGTGAAGCCTCTTCAGCCTCTCCCGGGAGACATGGGTATAAATCTGAGTGGTCGAGATATCTACGTGCCCCAGCAGGGTCTGAACCGACCGGAGGTCTGCCCCCCGATCCAGGAGGTGGCTCGCAAAACAGTGGCGAAGCGTGTGGGGCGTCAATTTCCCTCTGATTCCCGCGATCAGACCGTACTTCTTTAGGGTTTTCCAGAACGCCTGCCGTGTCATCTTCCCTCCACGAGGGCTGACGAATAGGTATGGGGAGATCCGACCCTTCAAAATCTGGTCCCGTGCCGTACTCAGATAGGCCCGCAGAGAGGCCTGAGCCGCTTCGCCGAAGGGAACGATTCTCTCTCTTCCTCCCTTGCCCAAGGCCTTCACACACCCCACTTCCAGATTCACCTGATCCAACCGAAGAGACATCATCTCAGAGATCCGGAGGCCAGTCGCATAGAGAAACTCCAGCATAGCTCCATCACGGAGCCCCAAAAGTGTCGAAGGGTCGGGCTGGTCCAAAAGGCGCTCAACATCCTCCTCAGAAAGAACATGGGGGAGTTTCTTCGAAAGTTTCGGGAATTCCACTGCCTCGAGAGGATTTTCGTTCAGCAGTTTCTCCGATACGAGAAATCGATAGAGGTTTCTAAGGGTAGCCTGAAATCGAGCCACACTCCTTTCAGAGAGGCCCTCGCGCCTCAGGGCGACCAGAAAGGAGAGAAAATCCAGTTTGGTCACCCTTTCAAGACCATGGGTCTTTGATTTTTCAAGAAACTGGAGAAATCGGCGGACGTCCCTGCCATACGAATCTAGCGTATTACCGGAAAGGCCCTTCTCAACGGTCAAATAATCAAAGAACCGATCAATCCACAGGTCATCTTTGGCTTCCAGGGTCAAGGAAACACTCCCGGACTGTCCCGATTTTCTGGTTAGTGTCTATCCGGAAACCTAGCTTCTGCGTTTCATTCTGAGGAGCGAAGCAACCCTGTCTTGAGCAGGGCGAAGGGAAGAATCTCATAGTCTTTGGCTCCAGCGGAGATTCTTCGCTTCGCTCAGAATCACATGGAGCAGTTTCCGGGTGAAAACTAGTCAAGAGGTCAGCCCCAAGGCCTCCTGCAACATAAGGCTCACGAAATGGGCATCTGTTGAAATCTGCAGTAAGGACTCAGGGTAAACCCGTGTGGCCAAACCCGCCTTCGTTTCGGCGCGTTTCTGGAAGTTCCACAACTTCATCCATTTCTGCTCGAACGACAGGGGCGAGCACAAGCTGAGCAATTCGGGTTCCCGTCTTTACCACAAACGGCTCCTGGCCAAGGTTGATCAGTATTATCTTGATCTCTCCCCTGTAATCCGAGTCGATCGTACCTGGCGAATTGACAATCCCGATTCCGTCTCTGATCGCCAGGCCGCTTCTTGGCCTGATCTGCCCCTCGTAGCCTTCTGGAATGGCCACGGCTATCCCCGTAGGAATCAAATGACGCTCCCCCGGATTGAGGACCACATCTTCGGGCAGATGGGCGAACAGATCCATGCCAGAGGCATGTTCACTCATATAGCATGGTAGCCTGACATCCGTCCCTGTTCCCAACCTCTTGACCTTGATTTTGATTCGGCTCATCGTGAGAGGCGTGCCTCCACCCGATCCGGTTTCACGACGGCAGGCCCGCTGGCCAGAACTGAATCAGATCCCGGTTCAGTTGGTTCTGGTTGATGGGACCTAGAAGGGTAAGACAGAGATGCTCTGGACGAAAAAGATCATTGGCGAGTTCGTTGACTTGGTCGACAGTAACGGTATCGATCCGACCCATCACCTCATCCACAGACAGAAATCTACTGAAATAGATCTCGTTCCTGGCCAGTCGGGTCATCCTATTGTCTGAGCTCTCTAGGGAGAGCAGAAGATTTCCCTTGAGTTGCTGTTTGGATGTAGCGAGTTCATCCTGGCCGATGGGATTCCGCCTCAACTTCTCGAATTCCTTCAAAATCAGTTCGATAACCTGGCCCACCTTCTTTTTGTCGGCCGCTGCATACACGACCAGCAGTCCCGTATCCATGTAGCTCGGCAAGTAGGAGTATATCGAATATGCCAGACCCCGTCTCTCCCGAATTTCTTGGAACAGGCGTGAACTCATTCCACCTCCGAGGACCGCGTTCAGGATGTAACTTGGAAAACGTCTCGAGCTTCCGTAGGCCAGTCCCTCGGTTCCGAGGCAAAAGTGCACCTGCTCAGTTTTCCTCTTCAAAACCGACGTCTTTGAGGAGCCTCGGGGCATCACCCTTCCTGTCGTCTTAGCGCCCGGGGGGAGTTGGCTAAAGGCCCGCCCCACGAGATCTACCACCCTACGGTGCTCCAAATTCCCCGCCACCGAGATGATCATACGATCCGATCGATAGTGCTCATCAAAATACTGAAGAATCTGTTCTCTCGAAAAAGATTGAATCTTCTCGATCCTCCCAATGACCGGCTGTCCCAGGGGGTGGTCTCCCCAAAAAGCCCGGTTGAACAGGTCATGGACGTAGTCATCAGGCGTGTCTTCGACCATCTTAACTTCCTGAAGGACCACCGAACGTTCCCGTTCAATCTCACGGGAATCAAACGCAGAATTGAGAAGAATATCGGACAATAGATCAACGGCCAAATCGAGTTGACTGTCCAGGACTTTCGCATAGAAACATGTGCTTTCCCGCCCTGTGAAACCATTCATGCTCCCACCCACCGAATCGATGGTCCGAGCGATCTCTTGAGCCGTTCGTGTTGTTGTGCCTTTGAAGAGGAGGTGTTCGATAAAGTGGGAGATGCCATTCTCAGACTCCCTTTCGTCCCGAGATCCTGCGAGCACCCATATCCCAATGCAGACAGATCCGAAATGGGGCATCGTTTCCGTCAATACCCGAATACCATTATCGAGAACACCTTTCTGGTACATCCTCGCTAATCCCTTCCTTGAGCTGCCGGGGTGGTGCTGTACCCTCTTTCCTGCAAAGCCGCCTTTCTGCTCAAGCGGATTCGACCGTTGCTTTCAATTTCCAGAACTTTAACCAGGATCTCTTCCCCTTCTTTCAACACGTCTGAAACCGCCCGGATCCTTTCATTGGCCACTTGGGAGATGTGAACGAGGCCATCCACTCCTGGGAAGATTTCCACGATTGCTCCGAAATCCATAATCCTCTTGACCCTTCCCAAATAGAGTCCCCCCACCTCAACCTCCTGGGTGAGCCGCTTCACCATGGCAATTGCCTCCTCCACGGCCGCCATGTCGGGCGAAGCGATTTTCACGAGGCCAGAATCTTCGACATCTATCTTGACTCCGGTCTCGTCAATAATGGCACGAATGTGCTTCCCGCCAGGACCGATCACATCCCGGATCTTGTCGGGCTTGACCTCGATAGTCATGATCCGAGGTGCATAGACAGAGATCTCCTTTCGTGGTTGCGCGATCGCTCCCTTCATCTTTTCCAGGATATGTAGTCTGCCCTCCCGAGCCTGACGAAGGGCTCTTTCCATTATCTCCCGTGAGATACCGGGTACTTTGATGTCCATCTGAAGTGCCGTTATTCCCTTGTCGGTTCCCGCCACCTTGAAATCCATATCCCCCAGATGATCCTCATCTCCCAGGATGTCGGAAAGGATCTCAATCCGTTCCTCCTCCTTCACCAGGCCCATGGCAATACCCGCCACAGAAGCCGTGATAGGGACACCCGCATCCATCAGTGACAGACTCCCCCCACACACGGTGGCCATTGAGGAAGAGCCATTCGATTCCAGAACCTCAGAGACCATTCTAATGGTGTAGGGAAACTCGTCATTCGAAGGGAGGACTGGAAAAAGGGCCCTTTCGGCCAAGGCGCCGTGACCGATTTCTCTTCTACTCGGCGCCCTGAGCATGGCAACTTCCCCAACACAAAAGGGAGGAAAGTTGTAATGAAGGATGAAAGTCTTGTAGCTTTCTCCAGCAATAGACTCCACCTTCTGTTCATCCGAGCCTGTGCCAAAAGTGGTAACGGCAAGGACCTGAGTCTCTCCCCGGGTGAACAGAGCAGAACCATGAGTCCTGGGGAGGATACCAACCTCACATGAAATCGGGCGAATATCGGAAAAACTTCTGCCGTCAATCCGACGGTTCTCACGAAGCATCATCTCTCTCACCAGAGACCGCTCGACCGTTTTCATGGCTCCCAAAACCTTCCCCTGAGCTTCTTCGTCTTCACCTGCAAGCTCCTCAACCGTCGTCTCAAGAATCTCTTTCAGACGGCTTTGTCGTTCCAATTTCGGACCGATAGAATAGGCTTCTTGCAAACCAGGGGCTGCATAGGACCTGACCTTGTCCACCCATTCGTCATCCGAACTGGGGACGACTTCCATCTTCTTCCGTCCAATCATTCTGGCCAATTTCTCCTGAATCTCCAGGGTCGGGGCCAAATTCTCATAACCGAACAGGAGGGCCTCCAGCATCTCCTCCTCTGTCACGACTCCGCCTCCCCCCTCAACCATGGTGATCCCCTTCCGATTACCGGCAACGATAAGGTCTATGTCGCTTAGCTCCAATTCGCTGGTCGTGGGGTTGCAGATGAGGGATCCATTCACCCGCCCAACACGCACTCCGCCAGCCGGCCCCAAAAAGGGAATGTCCGAAATAACCAGGGAAGCAGATGCGCCAATCATTCCCATGACAGCCGGGTCGTGTTCCTGGTCTGCCGATAGAACCGTGGCAATAATCTGGGTCTCGTTCTGAAATTCTTTCGGGAACAAGGGCCGTATTGTCCGGTCAATAAACCGTGAAGCCAGGGTCTCCCGGTCGCTGGGACGGCCTTCCCGTTTAAAGAATCCTCCGGGTATTCTTCCCGCGGCATAGGTCATCTCTTGATAATTCACTGTGAGGGGGAAAAAATCGACTCCAGGCCTTGTTCTATCCGACGAGACGGCCGTGACAAGCACCACCGTTTCTCCATATTGGACCAAGATGGAACCATTGGCCTGGTTGGCCAATTTCCCGGTTTCAATGGTAAGCGTCTTACCGCCAACTTCGCTGCTTAACTTCTCTTTCATGATTCTCCTTACTCCGTTCTAATCGAGAGATGTCTCAAGACCTACTTTCGAAGCCCTAATCTCCCGATCAATTCTCGATACCTTTCGATATCGGTGTCTCTTAGGTAACTAAGAAGTCTTCTCCTCTGACCTACCAGTTTCAAGAGTCCCCTTCGGGAGTGGTGGTCTTTCTTGTGGGTCTTGAAATGTTCAGTCAGATATCGAATCCTCTCCGTGAGGAGTGCCACCTGGACCTCGGGAGAGCCTGTATCGCGCTCATGGATTCGATATTCATCAACGATCTCTCTCTTTTTCTCTGCTTCTAAGATCATTAAGCGATCCTCCTTCCACGATTTGGGGCATCTGATTCCCCGATGGTGCTATCGCTGCCCGCTCATGCAAATACCCTGAGCAGCGAAAGGGCCGGGGTTTCCAGAACCTCATCCTCTATGTCACAGTGGCATAACTGGGCCTCGGCAATCGCCAGAATCTTACCCTGATGGAGTATCTTCACCCTCTGGTTTTTCTCCAGGCAGGGAACCCTCAGACCCCTTAGGTCTCTTGGAAACACCTGGCGGCCGGTTTTTATTCGATTTCCCAGTTCACCATCGATCTCAATCTCGGGCAGACCTCTCAGTGCCACCCTCAGAGGGATGATTTTCCTCTCAATCTGACCCGCTTCGACTAACGCCTCGAATTCTGAAAGGGTCACGCATTGTTCTAGCGAAAAAGGGCCGCTCCTCGTCCTTCTCAACCGACATAGGTGGCCTCCTACGTTGACTGCGTCTCCCAACTGTCGCGATAGGGTTCTCACGTAGGTACCCCTGGAGCAGGTGACCCTGAAATCAACAAGAGGAAGGCCAATACGGACGATTTCCAATGAGAAAATCTCCACCTCCCTTGCCCGTCTTTCAACCTGAATTCCTTTTCGAGCCAAGGCGTAGAGAGGCGTGCCGTAATATTTGGCAGCGGAGAACATGGGAGGGACCTGTTTGATCTTTCCCACAAATTGCTCGAAGACACCCCGAATCCGACCCTCTGTCAACACCGACTCATTCAGAGGGACCTCCCTAAGAACCCTGCCGGTGCAATCATCCGAATCAGTTACGATCCCAAGCCTCAACGTTCCCTCATAGCCTTTAACCCTTTCATCTAGAAACGGTACGATCTTGGTAGCCCCGTTAAGTACCACCGGTAAAACCCCGCTCGCCAGCGGATCCAGCGTCCCGGTGTGGCCTATTCTCTTGGAGGCGAGGTGTTTCTTGACCACTCGGATCACATCGTACGAAGAGATCCCCGTCGGCTTATCAATAACGAGAACCCCTTCGAGGGACTTTTTTGAACTGGACGAGACCCTATTCCTCTTCACGGGCTTCTTCTTGATGGAGTGCCTTGATCACACGGTCTATGTGGTCAGCGTATTCCACAGAGGGGTCGAATTTAAAAACAATATCCGGCACATAGCGCAGGTGGGTTCGTTTCCCCACCTCCCTCTTAATAAACCCTTTCGCGCTGTCTAATCCCTGCAGATTTCTCTTGCGATCGTCCTCGCCTCCCATGACGCTGAAATACACCTTGGCCACTTTCAGATCGTCAGAAATGCTAACCCTGGTAATCGTCACGAGGTTGATACGAGGGTCTTTGGTCCCGCGGATCAATATGTCGGAAATCTCCCGTTTGATCAAATCCCCCACGCGGTCAGCTCTCTTGAAATGCAATCTTCTACCCATCTCGATCGTGAACATGAATGATCTCGATTTCCGAATGGATGATCTCGGCAACGTTCATTCCATCGATAAAATTGATGATCTTATCAAGGCTCGAATTGATGTGTCGGGAATCGTTTCCAACCACGCTGAAACCTAGTTGTGACCGCTGCCAGAGATCATTATCTCCAATCTCCGAAATCGAGATGTTGTAGCGATTCTTCACCCGATCGATAATTCTACGAAGGACCTTTCGTTTGCCCTTGAGAGAGGCATTCCCGGGAATGAGCAGATCAACCTGACAGACTCCTACCACCACGTCAGACTCTCCCTGCCCGTAGGCTATAAGCTGGCAGCGGTTTTCTCCCTAGTATAAGCCTCTATGACATCTCCCAGTTTGATGTCGTTGAAGTTTTCGATTTTGATTCCGCAGTCGAGGCCCTCCTGGCACTCCTTCACATTCTCTTTGTAATGCTTTAGGGAGTCGATCGTGCTGTCATAGATCACGACATTGTCACGCAGGACACGGGCGTTCACGCCCCGGACGATCTTGCCATTTGTTACATGGCTCCCCGCCACCACGCCGAACTTAGGAACGCTGAACAACTGCAACACTTCGGCCTGTCCAATGACCTTTTCCGTGTAGACGGGTTCAAGAAGCCCCTCCATCGCCTTCTTGACATCGTCTATGGCGTCATAAATGACAGAATAGGTCCGAATATCCACCCCTTGCTGATCAGCCATGGCCATGGCCTTTATCCCTGGACGAACATTGAACCCGACAATGATGGCATTTGAAGCTGAAGCCAGGTTGATGTCACTCTCTGTAACCGCACCCACGCCTCCATGAATGACATTGACCTGCACGGCATCGGTTGATAGCTTCATCAAAGATTCCCGGACAGCCTCGATGGACCCCTGCACGTCGGCCTTGATAATCACATTGAGTTCTTTGACTTCTCCCTTTTGCATTCTGTCATAGAGATCTTCAAGACTGACAGTGCTCAATTGAGAAAGCTCCTTCTCACGCTGTTGATTTTGCCGCGTGGAAACCACTTCTTTGGCTATCCGTTCATTGTCCACCACCACAAAGGGCTCTCCTGCCTCCGGCACCCCGGAGGCCCCAATCACCTCAACGGGCACCGAGGGCCCAGCCGCGGGAATTTTCCTGCCCATATCGTTGATCATGGCTCGCACGCGGCCGTAATGGGTTCCGGCCACAAAAAAGTCCCCATTCTTCAGTGTCCCCTCTTGGACCAGAACCGTGGCCACAGGACCACGGCCGCTGTCAAGTTTCGATTCAATAACGATCCCACGAGCCCCTTTACCGGGGTTCACCTTCAATTCCAAAAGCTCTGCCTGAAGAAGAATCAGCTCCAAAAGCTCCTTGATTCCTGTCTTCTTTTTTGCAGAGATCTCGGCAAAAAGCGTGGACCCACCCCACTCCTCGGGAGCCAGTCCGACCTCAGCGAGACTCTGTCTCACTCGATCCGGGTTGGCGTTCGATTTATCAATCTTGTTGATACCCACGATGATGGGGACATTGGCCGCCCTTGCATGGTCAATGGCCTCGAGGGTCTGAGGCATGACCCCGTCATCCGCAGCGACAACGAGAATGACAATATCCGTGACTTTCGCACCGCGAGCCCGCAGCGCGGTAAAGGCCTCGTGTCCCGGTGTATCGATAAACACGACGTGTCCATCATCCAACTCTACATCGTATGCACCGATGTGCTGGGTGATGGCTCCTGCTTCGGCCTCAACGATGTTGGATTGGCGAATCGCATCGAGGAGAAGGGTCTTCCCATGATCCACATGCCCCATGATGGTGACCACCGGAGGTCTCGGTGCCAGATCCTTAGGCTTGTCCTTCTTTCTTTTGAGAACCGCGTCAACATCGTAGGCCACATTCTCCACCTCATAGTCAAATTCTGAAGCAATCAATGAGGCCGTATCCGCATCCAAGGTTTGATTGACTGTGGCCATGACCCCCATAGTCATGAGTTTTTTGATGATCTCATTCGCCTTGATTCCCATCCGTTTGGCCATTTCCCCCACAACAATGACGTCCTCTATACGGATGACCCTTTTAATTGCCTTGGGGACAGTGATTTCTGTCTTCTTCGCAGGTCTGGCCACGACTCTCTTTTTCATGGGACGTTTGACCGGATAGAAGATCTCTTCCCTTCGTGGCACAGGTCTTTCCTCTTCCTCCTTTTCCTCAAACTGTTCGGGAGCAATCTTCTTCTTTCTGAATTCCTCCCTTCTTATGGCGATGCGTGGCCGTCGTCTCCCAACTTCCTCCTCTTTCTCCACCTTCTTGAATCGCTTCTTTTTCTTATCTTCTTTCTCCTCCTCGACCGCCTCTGCCTCAACCGGCTGACTCACCTCCTGGATTTCCGGCGTAACCTGCTGGACCGTCTCATCCGAAATAGGAGGTTCAGGTTCCACTCGCGGAATCTTGGGCTCTTCAACAGGGATCCCAACTTCCCTATCAGAGACGGCAGCTTCCTCCTGGACCTCTAGGGCGATTTCTTCTCCACCCTTTTCGAAATCGATCGGAGCCTTAACTTCACCCTCCAAGGCCTCGGCTTCCACCGGCCCGACAACAGCTTTTTCCTGTTCCTCTTCCACCGCTGGAGGTGTTTCGGGCTTGGTTTCCTTGGGCTCAAGGGCTCTGACTCTACGGCGGATCACCGTGGGCTTCACTCGTTTCTCTACGACTTCCCGCATTTCGTCTCGTTCAATCACTTTTTCATCGGGAGCTAAGCCCTCTCCGCCCTCGGCCTCCTCTTCTTTCTTCTCCTTGATCTTAACGCCCATACCCTTCAGCTTCGAGAGAAGCTTGTCCTCTTCCATCCCTACTTCCTGAGCCACATCGAGGACCTTTATTTTTGCCATACCCCTTCCTCCTGAAAGACTCTGAAAACCTCCTCGGGCACCTCTTGCCGGAACTTACCCCGAAACCCCCTAATAAAACCTTTCTTCTTGACTGCCAACTCCAGACACCCCGGACACGGACAGATATAAACCCCTCTTCCGGGAAGAACCTTCTCCCAATCTATAACCAGCTGACCGTCATCATTCAGCACCAGCCTAATTAGTTTTGCTTTGGGAACTCTGTCCCGACAACCGGCACACATTCGAACCGGAACGTGTCCCTTCCTAACCATTCTTTGTTTGCTCTATCAGTTCTCCGGCAGATTCAATCAACTTTTCTGCCTTCTTCTGTCCCACACGTGGAATCTCAACCAGCTGTTCAGTCGTTGCATTGGCAATATCAGCGACGGTCTCAAACCCGTGGGTCTTAAGGAGAGCGAGTGCCTTGGGGCCGACGCCGGGAAGATTTTCCAAAGACAACTCTGGTTTGTCATGAGATGGAGCTGACTCTGTGGTTTCCGATGCAACAATCATCTCCCTTGCTGAAATCACTATCTTCTGCACTGTCTTCGGGCTAATCCCAGCCTTTCGCGCCAACTCCTCGGCATCAGCACTGGCGATATCGTCAACAGACCGATATCCCTCGTTGTAAAGCAGGCGAGCCATCACATCACCAACGTTGGAAATCGTTTTCAGGGCCGCAAGAGCTTCTTCGGACATCTTTTCCATTCTTGATTCACTCTTAATATCGATCTTCCAACCCGTTAGCTTCGACGCCAGGCGGACATTCTGACCTTTCTTACCTATGGCAAGAGAGAGTTGATCATCTGGAACCACCACCTCCATGTAACGGTTCTCCTCATCTATGTACACAGTAGAGATCTTCGCTGGAGACAGGGCATTGCAAACATACTTGGCAGAATCTTCAGCATAGGGAACAATATCAATTCGCTCTCCCCGGAGTTCCTGTACAACGCTCTGGACTCTAGATCCTCTCATGCCTACACAGGCCCCCACGGGGTCTACATCACTGTCCTTGCTGTGCACAGCGATCTTCGCCCTCTCCCTCGGCTCTCGCGCCGCGCTTACGATCTTGATGATACCTTCCGAAACCTCTGGAACCTCAAGTTCAAAAAGTCGAGTCAACAAAGCGGGATGTGTCCTTGATAGAAAGATCTGCGGCCCCCTAGCCGTTTTCTGGACATCCAGAATATAGGCCCTGATTCTTTCTCCTTGGCGGTAGGACTCGCCCGGTATTTGTTCCCGAGAATAGAGAACCGCTTCTGCCCTTCCAATGTTAATGTATAGGTTACCGCGTTCAAATCTCTGAACCGTTCCAGTGATAAGCTCTGCTTTTTTATCCTTGAATTCATTGTAAATGTTTTCCCTTTCGGCATCCCGCACTCGTTGAATGATGACCTGTTTGGCTGTTTGAGCCGCGATCCTTCCGAAATTGCTGGTATCCAACTTCATGCCAAGGCTGTCGCCGATCTCTGCCTCCTCGTCCAGCTGTCTGGCCTCATCGATAGAGATTTCTATCTCGCTATCTTGCACCTCCTCTACCACATTCATGAACTGGAACAGCTCTACCTCACCCGACTCCTCGTTGTAATGAGCCTCAATTTCCTTTTGGATTCCGAATTTCTTGCGGGATGCCGTGAGCACTGCAGATTCCAGGGCTTCAATGATTACCTCTCTGTCAATGCCCTTATCCTTTCCCACCTGCTCAATGATGAAATTCAGATTCTGGGCCATGCCGTCCTCCTCACGAATTTCTCAGCCACCTATCAACCCATTTGAACGTTTCTTTGTAAATTCCTTGTGTCTTAACGCCCAGCTACACAAACCAACGAGTCAAGTGCGCTGCAATTTCGATTTGTTTCGATCAACGGGTTAAAACTCATATTCCAGGTTTGCCTTGACAATATGATCAAGGGAAACCTGCGTCACAGAATTCTTTGATTCAATCTCCACTATGCCATCATGGCATGCCAAAAGCCTTCCCCGGAGAGTCTTCTTGTCTCCATTTGGAGCGGTCGTTTTCACCTTGATCAGTCTGTCAATGAAACGATGAAAATCGGCCTCCGTCTTCAGAGGCCTATTCAGACCAGGCGAGGAAACCTCCAGGGTGTAGGGTCCAGAGGGGATACCCTCCACGTCCAGGTTTCTGTCAACCTCCCGACTTATGGAAGTACAATCATCTAGGGTGACACCACCCTCTCGATCAATGATCACCCGGAGAACACGTCCCCCGCGTTCTCGGCGGTACTCCAAGTCAACGAGCTCCATTCCCTCAGAGTTGACGATCGGTTCGACGATCTCCCCCACCTTGACTACAATATCCTCATCGTTGATCATCGATCCCTAACTCCCAATAAAAAAGTGGGCTGACCAGCCCACTTTTCCAGTGAACCAATAATACTAAATAACTTATATCATACAAAATCCGGCAATGCAAGTAAAAAATCGCCTTTCCCGGGATGGATCCTGTTCTTTACCATAAATACCAAAACAGGCCGCTTATCGTTCCCCTGCCTCGACCCATTCCATGATTATGTTGTTTATCACGCGCTCCATCTCCAGAAGCCGAGGATGGAAAAAACCAGGTGTCCAGGCATCATTGGACAATTGATCAGAAACCAAGAGAAGTCCCACCACCCCAACCCTTAAAATGGCCCCTGCAGCAAAAAGCGCGGACATCTCCATGTCAACGGCCAGCACACCCTCCTCACGGTATCTTCTCACCTTTTTCACTGTTTCCCGATACAGGGCGTCGGTCGTCCAGATCGCTCCTACACTGGCGGTCATCCCTCTCTGCTGCAGCCAATCATGTAGTCCATCCAAGAGCACTTGGTCCGGCCGGCATTTTTCTGCCCCGGGTAGATAGTGGTAGGAGGTGCCATCTTCCCGAACAGCATGGGACGGCAGGACAATATCTCCAAGGCCGACTTCTTCCTGGATTGATCCGCAATAGCCCACATGCACGGTTCGGCTGACCCCGAAGGCTGCCAATTCCTCCAAAAGAATTACCGCACTTGGCGCACCGCACGGAGATTTCGTCAGAACAACAGTCCGGTCGCCCACGGTAGCCAGGAAGAGCCTAGGATTCCGTCCGCGCCATGACTCGAGTCTTCGTCCTCCGGACACCTTAACGAGACCTTCCAGCATTCTACCGCTGAAGGTCACAATCGCAAGGGATGGAAGCGAAAGGTCCTCCTCCCTGACACCTTGAGACACAGCAAAGAGTCTCACCATCTCCCTGGCTTTCACCAGGCCTTCTATCTCAGGGTCAAGAAAATCCATAAACAGTACTTTCAGCCTTCTGTGCCCCTTTGGTCGTTGGAACTCGTCAGGGTTGGGTTGCGCAAAGATTTGAACTCTTCCTGGAGTTCATCCATGACCTTTTGCTGTTTCCGAATCGCTTTTTTCAACCGTTGGCGCTTGACTAGATCCATCATCGTACCGACAAAAACACCGAGAGCGACCAATAGAAGCACAAGCAGAAACAGCGGAACTTCAAAATGGCCAATCAGATCGAAATACCTGATTCTTACATTTTCAGAATTTCTGATGGAGAAGGTGATGATGATGATAAGAAGCAAGCAAGAAAGGAGAGTTTTCAGGATTTTCATTCATCCCTCGCAGTGCATAGTCTCCAGCACAGAGAAAAGCTTTTCATAAGTCTTGTCGAGGGATTCGGGCACAACCGTTGTATCGCTCAAGATGGGCATGAAATTGGTGTCTCCGCTCCAACGGGGGACCACATGGAAATGAAGATGATCCGTGACGCCTGCCCCTGCTATCTGTCCGATGTTCATCCCAATATTAAACCCGTGGGGGTTGATAGCTCTTCTGAGGAGGGTAATGCTCGTTCGCAAAAGAACGGATAGGTCACCAAGCTCCTTCGGCGTCAATTCTTCCGGATTACCGGTGTGTTTCATGGGGGCAACCATGAGGTGGCCACTGTTATAAGGAAATCGATTCATCATGATGATAGAGCACTTGCTGCGATAGAGAATCAGCCTTTTTCTGTCTTCTTTGCGGGAAGGTTTGACGCAAAATATGCATTCTCCCTCCTTTTTTGACAGAATATACTCTATACGCCATGGAGCCCAGAGATGGTCCATGATACTTCTCCCATGCCCTATACATTCACCATCTTTCGCGTCACATTAGGAGTGAGAATTCAGGAGTCAGAAGTCAGAATAACTCGGAACAGAACCCACGCGGTCTGCTCCTTCCTCAGCACCAACCCGTGCAGGTGCCGAAATGCTCAATCAGCAACAAACCCCAAGCGAATGGGAATATTCTACTCTGGGATACTTAACTGTGATTCGAGAGTGAGAGACCGAGAAGCAAGCACGGCTTGGGAGATTCCCGCTCATCTGGGTCTCATTCTGACCACTGACTTCTGACTCCTGACTCCTGCTTTTTTGACTCCTGTCTTCTGCTTTCTCACTGCTGGCTCCTGATTCAACGCCTGTCAAACGAAGATTCAGTCCATGGCAGGATCAGGCCGAAAGGAAAAAGAAACCAGCCTGCTTTCCAGAAAATAGGTCTGCCAGCTCTCGGGTGCACCTTCAATCCCCATGGCGACATCAAAAGCGGGCAACCATTGGGGCTTCCTAGGAGCTCTGATGAGGCTCATCCCAGCCTCACGGGGGGTTCTGCCTCCCTTTCTCAGATTGCAAGAACGACAGCAGACAACCATGTTCTCCCAGTCCGTCGACCCTCCCTTGGCTCTTGGGGTCACGTGATCATAGGTGAGATCCTTCCTGTGGAATCGCCGGCCACAGTACTGACAACGCCCCTGGTCTCTCAAATAGATATTATAGCGGGTAAATCTAATCCCCTGATCCCTTGGCCTGATGAATTTGAAGAGACGGATCACCGAAGGTAGGCGGATTGAGAGGGAAACCGTGTGAATCTCCTTGCTATACTCCTCAACCACTTCTACCTTTCTGAGAGCCATCAGAATCATCGCCTTCTTCCATGAGACGATGCGAAGGGGCATAAAGGTTGAGTTGAGCAGGAGTGCCTCGTCCACGGTTTTCTTCACCAATTCTCACTCAGTTTCAACGGGCTAGAGCTGCTCCATCTATCCGGACATTTGAGCGGATTCTCAAACCGCCTTTCACTGAGGACCCATCCTTATGGATGCAACACTCATCCCATATCTCTTCTTTCATCTTCACCGTCACAGGGGTACACAAGGACGGATCTCGAACTCCTTCCAGACAGAAAAGACGTCGGCGAAATCTAACGTCTAGCCCGCTTCTCTCTCTAGCGTCTACCAGAAGACCTTTTGCACAATTGAGGCATTTCTCTGGCTGTCCCTCAACCAGGGCTCCCGTCCGGAGAGCCACCTGGGCTCTGCCTTCGTTCCACCAGAATTCCTCTCCTCCACGTTCAATTTCGACACGATTCATTCGAGTCAATATGATCCTTCCTCTGTTTTCAGTAAAACGACCATAAAAGTCCAGCCCGTCGCCAGGTCTGAATCGGTACTTTTCCTGGGCCCGGCCGCTCACCCGAAGGTAACAGAAGTCCGCCAAATGATCCAGGTTCACGAAGCCTTCCCTAAAAACCACGAGAAACCCATGAAACGACAATCGCCATTTCCGAAATGGATCAGCAGTGACGTTGGGCTTTACGGAGAATACGGTCCCTGAGAAATTGACTTCTCTTCCCCGGAGGTCTTCCAACCAGTTCTCAAACGTCCGTAGTTCTGTCTTGAAGACCTTAAACTGCTCCGCCGAAAGGACAAGCTCGGGACGATGGTTAATCTTCTCAT
>Ga0209636_10003325_pt1 | contig 16394 bp, 13 predicted proteins | sample DeeMarSWOR152_54_FD_187464 | JGI IMG/M metagenome (GOLD analysis project Ga0209636, IMG submission 187464) | Marine sediment microbial communities from White Oak River estuary, North Carolina - WOR-1-52-54 (SPAdes) (version 2) | ecosystem: Environmental > Aquatic > Marine > Intertidal zone >...
CCAGATTTGAAAAGAAGGTTAACTCCCTTTTTGGAGGAACAGAACTCCGCATCGGACACGTTGTTTTACTGGTAGCAGCGATAGGTATCATGGTAACTATTCTGGTGTTTATTCCCGAAAGAGCTATGATGGTTTTCTTCCTTTTCGTTTACTCTATGATCTTGTTCTTGTTCACGTATTTGCTTGCGCCAAAGTGGTATTTGGCAGTTCCAATCCCAGTTATTTTCATCGCTCTCTATTTTTCTCCCTACTGGAACATTTACTTGTTTAATTTTTTCGCGATAATATTCGCTGTCTGCATCTCAGTTTACATGGGAAGTTTATTTACATGGAAAACAACTGTGGGCTTCGCCTCCTTACTGACCATTGTAGATGTCATTCAGGTGCTGATCACAAGATTTACGGTAGTTTCAGCGGAAAAGGCGCTCGAGTTGGGGCTACCTGTAGGCATTATTCTACCAACATTCCCATATGCGGGCTGGACGTTACTCGGGTTAGGCGATGTTTTTCTATTAGGGCTTCTTGGCATTCAAACCACACGAAAATACGGAAGAAATTTTGGGCTAGCATCTATTGTATCGATGACCGTCGTCTTCTTGTTACTTCAGACAATTCTGCTAAACACGGGCGTCGAAAGTTTTCCAGCCACAGTTTTGGTTGTCAGCGGCTGGTTAACCGCACTGGCAGCAAGATATCTCTATAAATCGCGCATGTTTATGGGTGTTAAGACCGAGTAAAAACCCTAGAATGGCTGAGTGCAGCTATTGAGCAAATCATGAAACCTAGACGCAGAGAAACGGATGCAAAAGGGAAAAGTCCGCATGGGCGTGGGGGTTTGGTGCCTTCAACCATAGTTTGTGAAATCAAGCTTAGGTGACTACGTCGGTTTTAGTTAAGTCTCGAAGTCTTGCTACGCCGTCGATTTCTTTAATGAAGTGTGCAACGCTCTTTGGGACAAGTTCCTCCCAATTTTCTTGATTTAACATGCGTTTCCGTATTTCCGTGGCTGAGTAGATTTTCCGCTTGATAAAAGGCACGGGTTCAACTTTGAAGCCAGCCTCGACGAAAAGTCGGCGGGTTAGAGGTTCGTTGGTGTAAACTACCTTGAACTTTGGAGAGTAGGCTACAATCTGGGAGACCCAGAGCATGTGTAGATGAACGTCCGGCACCGGAATGATCCAATATCGTGACGGTTGGAGGCCCTCTTCTTCCAAGGCTCTTCTGATCATGGCGATGCGCTCGCCGGTGGTAAAGGGGTTGTCGAGTCTGTGGCTGTACTGAGAACTACCCACCATTATAACAAGCTCGTCAACTTTTTCCAAGATGTTTTTGATAGCCCCTAGGTGTCCTTTATGAGGGGGCTGAAACCTTCCTACAAAGATTCCGCGCTTCACCATGATTTCTTCCTTATCGAAACTTTATGCATAGTGGGCGTATATGAACTTAATTTTTGCCTATTTTTTCCAGAGGTATTTGATGGGAAACAAGGATAACTCTTTGCCCTTTACCTTAATTCTTCTAGCCTCTTCGTAGCCTCTGTCTTCCCTCTGGAGAAGCTTCAGCTTAACCTTTTCGCCGAGTCCGTAGCCTCCAATGCTGAAGTCTGTGCGTACAACTCGGTGGCAGGGAATCAACAGTGGAAATGGATTTGAGGCTTCGGCGCGTCCCACAGATCTGGGGCTTCCTCCCGCAACTTTGGTTATGGCGCCGTAGGTTGTTAGGTATCCAACTGGAGTCAGAGATGTACAGTTGAGCACCCTTCTTGTGTAGCTGGGCAAATGATCCATGGATATCTTGAAACCGTAAGATGCGCTGCCCTTTCCGTCGAAGATCGTTTTTAAAGTTTTCAGGAGCTTGGTTAAGAGTTGATTTGGTTTTTCTGTAACTTGAAATGAAACGTTGTATGGCAAGCTTTTCAGCAAGTGGCGCAAAACTTCTTGTTCCTTTGGTGAGAAGGCTGTTGCAAAAACCTTATTGTTCTGTACGGCAGCAGCATACCACATATTGTTTATTTCTTGATGGTAAATGTATATCACACGAATCCTCTCAAGTTGTCTTCTCTAGGGCTTTGCTGATTTTCTTTAACTCAGCTAAGATTTGGCGGTTAATGTCTTGAGGCGCTATAGCCTCAGCCCTAGCTTCAACCGCCACAGGTCTGATTTCCCTCACAAAATCCATGGCTTTATCTTTTATTTCCTCAAAGTTTTTGACACCGAAAACGACGGCTTCTGCTGGTCTAAAACCTCCAGCACTTCCTGCGCTACCTGAGAAACCGGCTGTTTGGATTAGAACGGTGCCTAGTTGGAAATGTCTGGAGATGGGTCCCTGTATGATGTTGATGTTTGTGATGCGATTGTAGGGAACATAACCTTTCTTTTTCCACCAGACTCCCTTGTGAACCACAATCTCGTTGTCTGTTAGGCTGTAGGATATGGAAGCGTAATATCGGTCAATCCAATACCATATGAAAACGATTGAGAATAATAAGGGGACTAAAAGGAAGATTGTGACCATCAATGCGTTGTTGATGGGTAGGAAGATCAAAGCAGCAGCGGTTACGGGTAGGATCCAAGCCAGAAAAACAACCATTGCTATTGCTAGGTACGTGTAGTATAACTTTTTCAAATCCGGATGGGCTCCAAATTGCTCGTTGACATTTGCCATCGTAGGTCACATCTAATACGAGAAATTGTAAACCAAAGATTTATAATTTTACAATTTATGCGCGCGCAAAGATCGGGACAAGAATAGTGAAGAAGGCTGAAAGTATCGCGAGAGTAAATTATTCAATATACAAATCGCCAAAAGTCTCTCAGATTTTAGAGGGGCTCTCCGTCTTCGCGCACGCATCAGTGGCGAGATGAGAGATTAGGCTTTATTCTAAGAAGCCGAGGGATTTTTGTTCGTCTAAATATATGTCTGGGTTGAGCTTCCATGCCTTGATGTTAAATTCCCCCCTTGTTTGGGCAAGTTGCTTTATGAATTCTCCAGCTTTGAGATTTTTCCACCAAGTCTCACCGTAATCTTGAGACAGTTTTTCTTTTATAGTTGCAACTCTGACTGCTGCTATTACGTAGCTTGGAGAGTACATGTCGTAGTTGGGCATTACATGGTGAAGTATCCAGTAGTTGCCTGGTGTTTCTACAAAGAAGCGCTTTGTTAGTTCTTGCCATTTTCTTGCGGCTTGCTCTATAGTGTAATTGTTTTTCCAGTATTCCATTTTCATTATGCTGTTTGCCGCGTAGAAGGTTAGGAAGACAAGGTTCATGAATCTTACTCGATCGATGATTTCTCTGACAGCCGCTTCTTCTAGCTTTAGACCTTTCCGGAGGAAAAGCGGGTTTTCTGTGACGCTTTCTATAAGTATGCTGAATGTTTCTGCAACACTCATGGGGACAATGTATCTTTTCCAAACAGAGTCTTTGGGGTCAGCACTTTTACCATGGATGCCATGGCCGAATTCATGAAATAGACTTCTGAAATCCGTGAATGGAGAGACTTTTCGATAAAGTATTCTGACATCATTGGGAATTTGGATACCCCAGCATGAGGCGCTTGGGCTCTTGTTCGGTCGGTCTTCGGCGTCGACTTTTATGGCGGAAGAGTCGAAGCTCAAATTTTCTAGAAATTGTCTGATTTCACTCAGTGGGTTTTTTCCTTCCAGATATTTGTTCAGAGGTTTGTAGATGCGACCTCGCCATGTGTAGAAGTCGTCGTAGTATTCTGTTGTGGTTTTGTGAAGAACTTGGGGTGCGAGCTGGTCTGCTGCAGTTAGAAATGTTTGTTTGGCTCCGTCCCCGAGTTTTTCGAGGAAGTTTAATAGTTCGTCGTAGGAAATTTGTTCGAGTTCAAGGTAGCTGTCTAAAGGTGTTAGACCATATTGTTTGTAAACTTCTTTTGAGATGTTCATTCGTTTTTCTACGAGGTGCGAGATTGTTGGAGCTTTAGCTATGAACTCGTCGAAGACTTCCTTACGATTTTGCGCATCGTCTGTCTGAGAGTTGAATTGACGCCAGTTTCCCCAATTAACCTTCTTTCCGCGGATGATGTGTTTTTCTGTGCAGATTTTTTCCATTCGTCGATCGTGGAAGTCAAGTTCAACTTCGAGTCTTTCGGCTTGGGTGATTGTTTCTATAGAAGCTAGGTACATGTTTCTCGGCTCGGTGAATTTTTCGAGGAATTCTTTGCTTATTTCTGTGAGTTGTTGCGCAAGTTTTTTCATCAGTTCCCGATCATAAGTCAATCCTGCATATTGGTTGTAATACTGTTCTGAGAGTTGACTGTCCAGTTTTTCATATCGCGACGCGAGTTCTTCGAGGGACAAGTCATTATTCTCCTTTTAGAAGGTTAACTTCTACTGTGAAGCGATAATATAATGTTTTTTACGAGCGGGCGCATTAGGCTTTGCTGTGCGTTTAGGCTACACCTTCCCCATTTTTTCTACAGTAAAGAACCAAAAAATACTCCCACCCATCATGATGACCATTCCTATTATCAAGATGATTACCCAGAAATCGTAGCTGTACGTCCAAATAGCAGAATTGACTTCAACAACTTTGCCTACAATATCTCTTTCTCTAACTATCCACTGATCTGGATCCAAGTTGCCATCACCCTGCGTTGTGAAATAACAGTTCCCAAATACGATGTGCTTATTTACAGCCCTGTGCACAATGGGTACACGCTTGGGGTCGCCCGGACTGTAAAATACGATTATGTCTCCGGGTGGGTCGCCATCTTTCGGATCGGCATGGATTTCACATGCGTTCACCCCCAGTTTTACCTTTACAACATCACCCGTATTGATGGCGGGCTCCATAGAACTGGACGCAATTCTAAGGTACACATGGTTTGCTCTGTTCATCACAACTAGAAATAAATCCAGAGTTGACACAAGGATTAAGACTAGACCAACGGCAGTCAAAGTGGTTGCGAACGGTTTTCTCAAGCTACTTCGTCACCTATATGCGCTCATGTTATATCATTGTTTTGAAATAGAATTAAGATTTTTTATGCGCTTGGCTTAACCTTCCTTCTGCGCGCGCGGATTCAGAATCACCTGAACAAATAGAAAAAGAGGGAAGGTTGAGGCAGAGCGCGCAAAACTTAATAGCTTATTGGTTTAACAACTTCTAATGTTTCGGCAGGTTCTGAGGTGTTCTGCGATGAGTGCGCGCGAAATGAAGGGTAGGTACACGATTTTTGTTTTCGTCGACACTCTCCCCGGAAGAGATAAAGAAGTTCTGGAAAAACTTCTGGAATATGATGAAGTTTTGGAGGTTCACATAATTAGTGGTCAGTATGACTTGTTTGCTGTATTGGAGGTCAAACTTTATGGACAGGCAATTTTTTCTTCGGTTCAAGAGATCGCCCAGAAATCAATTGAAAAAATCAGAAAGCTTAGGGATGTGCGAGACACCAATACGATTGTTCCTTTCTTCTCGGTGACAAAACGAGCCGAATAATGCGCTTGCATTATGGTTTTTGTCTATACCAAAATGAAAATAATGTGCGCGCACAATATCTGTTTAGACTCTTCAGACCCCATAGTTTCTCAATTTGCGCACGTGCCATGACGCTAGAACTATGAGAACCAACCTAGGCTTCGCCGTCCGGTCTATGCAAATCTTCAAATTTCTCTTGAGCCATTTTTCTTTCTGTTTTCCTGAAGAATACGAAGTAAAGAGTGCATGATATTGAATAGAATGCCGACGTGAAGAAGAATGGTGAGGCATAATCTCCTAAACTCATTATTTGCCCTCCCAAAATGACGCCGACAGCTCTCGGAATGTTGTCAGCCATAATTTGAAACCCACTTGTAGTCGCCCGTTCAGTTGGTTTCACAATCTCCATCGCGAAAGCAGAGCCAATGGGACCAGCCATGTTCATGAGTGCACCTCTTACGAGATATGCGGAACTTGCTAGCCCAAGCGTGGAAGATAATGCAATAAGAGATATGAAGGGAATTGAGATGAATTGACAAAGAACAACGGCTCTCACTTTCCCAAATTTATCCGAAATCATTGGCGCAAGCAACGTTCCTATAGCCAGAGCAATCTGACCTAAGGCGAAGATTACTCCTACCTGTTCGTCTGTTGCCATAAACTTGCTTGCAAAAAACACGTTGAAAAGTGGTACAATGTATCCTGCGCCAAGTCCGATTAGTCCAGCAGTCAAGACGAGCTTTGATATCACGGAATAACTTTTGATGCCTTTTAGAGAAAATGAAAGTCTTTCAATTTGATCTGTGATTTTTCTCTCTTTTATCAAGGATAGAGGTAATAAAGCCGTAAGTCCGCATACAATTGAAAAGAACAAAGTTAACCTGTATCCTAGAATCTTTGCCTCTGCACCACTAATCATACTTGCAAAGGAGTCTGGGAGAAATCCCCCCAGCAAGTTTCCAATGAGACTGAAAATCGTCATAAGAGCCCAACTGACACTGAACAAATAAGTTCTTTCTTCCTGTTGACTGTTTTCCATCATGAAGGGAGCATTGGCAACCCAAGAAATGGTGCCAAACAATCCGGATGCAAAGCTTGTACCTAGAAGAAGAGCGTGGTTAGCTGTTGAAGTTTGAACTAGACCAAATAAATTGCTTACGAAGGTTCCGAGGAGAAAACTCTTTTTCCTTCCAATGCCTTCGCACAAAAGACCTGCAGGTATGGCGATAAGTCCTGTGGCAGCAGTGTTCAGGAAGAGGACTTGACTTATGAAATCCGCTTCAAAGGCTAGTCCCCATTTTAAATAAAGGTTAAAGATTGTGTTCCAGATTCCGAAACTTATACCGTTTAGTATACTTGATGCTAGGAAGAGTTTGGCGTTTAGGCTGAATACGCGAATTCTATGGATGTATCCTCCAAGCGATGAATTAGAGGGAAGAGGTTTGATTGCGGTATCTTCTGCCTCTTCTCCAATTTCTTTCTTCATCTCCTTTCCCAAAGGCCCTTTTTTCTGGAGAAGTCGAGCTTATAACTTATGCGCGTTCATTCTCTTAATTATTTTTCCACATCTAGAAAAATGAAGATAAAATAGAGAAGATTCAGAGCATCTTCTTTAACCAAAATGGGAAATTTTGAAAGATTTAAGCGAGAGTCTTCATCTAGTCCCGCCAGCCATACGCACGCGGCAGGCGGATGCCATCACCAGTGGATTTGGCAAACATTAAACCTCGGTCATCATGGTTCTTTGTCTTATAAAATATTCCTGCGTGCATCTCTTGATTTCTTCGTAAATTTTCCTTAACTACCCATTAGCTTCCTTTTCATCTATAACCTTAGTCCAGGGCATGGGTCATCATCTTTCATATCCTCTCTAGTGCGAATTTGGTGAAATGTTGTTCTTTTGGCTTTAAGAATAGTTTTATGTGCACGCGTCCAATGTAATTAATGCTTCACCGCCATTAGAAAGCGCAGAGGATTTACATGTGACTAATAGTCAAAGTATTCTAGAAAAAAGTCTTGTTAGATGGCTTTTAGAGGTGGAAAACCCTTCAGTTCGCTATTTTACCCTTAGAAACCTCTTGGGTAGAAGAGAAGGTGACCCGGAGCTACAAGCTGCTAAAGCCGCAATTTCGACCTCAAAGGTAGTAATAAAGATGTTCTCCAAGCAAAAGTCGAAAGGATGTTGGGAAGATCCAGCGAATCCGTATCATCCTAAGTACAAATCTTCCTATTGGCAGATAATGATATTGGGCCAGTTGGGAATGGACAGAAGCGATGAAAGAGTTAGAAATGCTTGTGAATGTGTTTTTCAGTTTCAATTGGATGAAGGTGGCTTTTCGAGCTACACTCATGAACGGGCATTGAAAGAATATGAGTGGTTGCGCGAAAAAGGAAAGAAGTTGCCTCTACCCAACGAGTGGGCATCCTCAATGGTTTTTGAACATCAATATTCGTGCCTCACAGGTAACATGGTAGCAGCGTTGACTAGAATAGGATACTTAAATGACCAGAGAGTAAGGAAGGCTTTGGAATGGCTTGTAAAGATTCAAAACAAAGACGGCGGATGGCTCTGTCCCTACTGGCGAGCACATGTTAAAGATAAGCATGGATGTTTTTACGGAACAATTTGCCCATTGGAAGCTTTCAGTGAAGTTCCAAGAAAAAATTTAACAAAAGAAATGGAACAAGCAATAGAAAGAGGAGCAGAATTTCTCCTTATGCATCGCCTCTTTAAGGCAGATCACCACAACTATAACGTAATCAAACAATCATGGCTAAAACTTGGTTTTCCATGGTTTTATGGATATAACATTTTGAGGGGGTTAGATGTTTTAACCAAGCTGGGCTATGTTGAGGATGAACGTTTGAGTGACGCCGTACAAGTTTTGTTGCAAAAGCGCCGTTCAGATGGAACATGGATTCTTGAAAGCGCTCCAGTCGGAAGAATGCAAACCAACATAGAAGTAAAAGGTAAACCTAGCAAGTGGATAACCTTAATCGCTCTAAGGGTGCTAGAACGCCTTCACAAACTGGATAGAGATGAGTTAAAGGAAAAGTGAAAATCATGAAGCTTGAACAGACATTGTATGGCGTGTAGATGGTGATGCGCGCGCAGGGCTGCTTTCTTCATTGCGCGCGCGCATCTGCAAGACAAAAAAAGTTATTTTGCAATTTTCTCTGCATAGTGGCAAGCTATTCGGCGGCCTGAGATCTCTTTCAAGAGAGGTTCTTCTTTTTTGCATGTTTCAGTCGTGTAGGGGCACCTAGGATGAAATCGGCATCCTGTTGGAGGACTAATTGGGTTTGGAGGTTCTCCGGGTACTACTTTTCTAAACCGAAATCGATTCTGAGGGTCTGGATCTGGCACAGCTTCCATCAAAGCAGTGGTGTAAGGATGTAACGGGTTTTTGAGAACCTCGATGGTAGGGCCATACTCTACAATCTTTCCCGCATACATTACTGCTATGTTAACTGAAACGTATTTGGCTGTAGCGATGTCGTGAGTTATGTACATCACACCCAAATCATATTTTTTCTGTATCTCTCCGAAAAGAAACAGTATCCCAGCTCTGCTTGAGGCGTCAATCATTGAGATCGGTTCGTCAGCTACTAGGAGAGTGGGTTCAAGCACAAGGCTTCTAGCTATTCCAACTCTTTGTCTCTGTCCACCGGACAGCATATGAGGATATTTGGGGAGGAACTCGTCGGATGGAAGTAACCTTACATCGGAGAGAGCTTTAAGGATTCTTCTTTTTCTCTCTTTCTCGTCGAAATTATGAACAACAATAGGTTCTTCGATTATTTGTTTAACGGTCATGTAGGGGTTTAATGACATGAAGGGATCTTGAAATATCATCTGGGCTTTTCTTCTGAACCATTTTATGTCTCCCTTAATGTTTGTTATGTCTCTACCTTCGAAGATTATCTTACCTGAGACCGGTTTCTCAAGCTTTAGCGCAGTCCTTCCAAGAGTGGTTTTTCCGCTTCCCGACTCACCTACTATTGCAACGATTTCCCCTTGATCGATTTTAAGGGACACACCGTCCACAGCTCTTACGGTAAGCGTCCGGAAAAACCCTTTCCTAACATAGAAATAAGTTCGAATGTTTTGGAGATCCATTAACGCGGTCACTTCACATCCCCGTAGAGCCAACATTTAACGAAGTGGTTTTTCTCGACCTCTATAAGCGGGGGTTCTTTCTCTTCAAACTCATCTTTGCCATAGGGACACCGTGGATAAAACCTGCATCCCTTAAAGGGTTCAACAAGGTCTGGAGGTGCACCTGGTATAAACTCAGGTGTCCTGTCTCCTCTTAATAACGGAACGCTAGCGATTAACTTCTGTGTATAAGGATGCTTTGGATTCAAAAGCACGTTTTCGCTAGGACCAAGCTCAACTATCTGTCCCGCGTACATAACGCCTATTTTGTCGCATATGTCGCTGGCCAACGCTATGTCATGCGTGATGAACATCATCGAAATGTCGAGTTCTTTTTTGAGCCTTTTCAGGAGATTCATGATTTGCGCTTGGATGCTAACGTCTATGGCGGATGTAGGCTCGTCGAGGATTATCAGCTCTGGATTTAAGACTAAGGCCATAGCAATGGCTACTCTTTGTTTCATTCCTCCGCTTAGCTCATGAGGATATCTCTCTGTAAAGTCAGGTGGTAAACCGACGAGTTTGAATAGTTCTTTAGCTTTCTTTATGGCTTCTTTCTTATTCATACTTTGATGTACTATGAGGGGCTCCGCCACTTGGAAGCCTGCTTTCAATACAGGGTTAAGGGAGTTCATGGCTCCTTGGAAAACCATGGATATCCTTTTCCATCGGATTTTTCTTCTAAACTCACCTTCGTTAAATTCCCGGACGTTCATTCCGTCAAGCAGAACCTTTCCTTCATACTGTTCTACATTTGTTGGCAAGAGCTTCATTATGGCTATGGCTGTGCTTGATTTTCCGCATCCAGACTCGCCTACCGCCCCTAAAGTTTCACCTTTTTCAAGGGTGAATTCAACATTGTCAACAGCTTTAACTGGGCCTCTGAGAGTTTTGTAGTAGAGCTTCAGCCCTTCTACTTCTAGGAGTTTCATTAGCGCCTTCGCCTCAATCTTGGGTTAACGACGGGTTCCAGTCCGAGGGCTATCAATACGAAGGTTACCGCGGAGAAAACAATTAGTAGTCCAGGTGGGAGTATCCACCACCAGTAACCCAGATATACGGCTCCATGATCGAATCCATATTCGAGTATCTGGCCCCATGTAGGTATGCTGGGATCACCTAACCCTAAGAAACTCAAGGCTGCCTCTGAGAGTATAGCTGAAGGTGTAAAGAAGATCATTTGAGAGAGGATGTATGGTGCTACTTGTGGGAATATGTGCCGTGCCATTATCCTCCACTTAGATGCTCCCACAGATACGGAAGCCTCTACAAAAGAGGCTGATTTTACCTGCAGTATCATCGAACGCACAACTATAACGAGGCTGGGCCATCCGAAGGCTATCAAGACCACCAAGATGACCCAGAGTTTTCCTCCAAATACAAATGTTAGAAAAATTAGTAGAGGAAGTTGAGGCAAGTTATTCGCTACGTCTGAAACTCTCTGGATAACGTTGTCTACTCGTCCTCCTATGTATCCTCCCGTAACTCCAAGGCTCGCGCCGATTGCCGTTGTTATGAAAGAGGCGGCGAATCCTATGAGCAATGCAACTGGGAACCCGAAGAGGAGTCCTTGCGACAGGTCTCTTCCAAGAGTATCTGTTCCCATAAGTCCGTAGACTTGGCCGCCTATAATGAATGTGGTTTTACCTATTAGGTCTCCTCCTTGCCTAGCTTTTAGAACCAAATTGAAGATGTATGTGCCTTTTAAGGGCTGGAAATCGTCCTCTTCAGTTATTTCTCCAAAAATTATTTTTTTGTATCCAATCTCAATCACTTCGCTAGGAGTACGAGAAAGGTTGTATTCTTGGAGTAAGTAATTTGAAAGCCTAAGTGGAACAACGTATTGTTCACCGCTGAGCAGTATCCTTTTCGGCTCGTCGCTGTATCTTATGTATGGGGGAACCTCGTTGGGGACAGGTGATTCTATTGTTAACGTATATAGTTCAATCGTTTTGTTGTCCGGTCTAGTTATGAATATTGTAGCTGAAGGTGCTCTAGTGTGATATTTCACGTCTTCAAGTTTCAAATTTATGAAGGTCGGAAACTGGTTAACTGTTAAATCGTAGGACACACTATAGAATTTGAGGTAATATCCTCCTGAAAGATAAGCTTTTATCGGCATATTCGTGGACAAGACAGTGTGTCCAAGTTTTTTATCACCGAGAAAGTAGTTTATCCATTGGGGCTCGGCGGCTTTGGGATTATCAACCCAATATCTGGGGTTGTTCCAGTAGCGAGTTCCATAATCTAAAGGAAAGGTTGCGATTGTATATACGGAAACAGCTACAACTATGAGGAGAAAGATTACGCCTAATTTGGAGATTTTTGACGCCCAAAATTCGCTTAGAGATTCTCTCAGATAGCTGCTCACTTGTATCTCACCCTGGGATCGACGATTACGTAGAGGACTTCAAGGATGAACCTTGCAATTACATATATGAGTGTGAAAACATAAGTTAGGGCGAGTATCAGTACCTCATCCACTGACATTATGGCCTGTAAATAGAGGAGCCCCATACCTGGCCAGTTAAAAACGGTTTCCGTTAGTATGGCTCCGCCCAGGTAGAAAGCTAAACTCAATATTAGGTTTGTTAATATTGGAGGCGCTGCGGCCCTGATGATGTACCTCCATAAAACAAGCCTTTCCGGCAGTCCTTTAGCTCTGGCTGTCGTAACGAAATCTTCTTGGGCTGTTGTTATTACGATGCTTCTTGTAATGTAGATCCATGACCCTGAGAGGGCTATTACTAATGTCATGACGGGGAGGCCTAGGTGCCAGAGCATATCAAGGAATCTCCCTAGTGGGTCGGTTGGCGGGGGAGCACTGTACATTCCTCCGAAAGGAAAAAGTGGTTGATTGTTTGGTCTGATGTAAAAGGAAAAGGTGAGGATCATGAGCATCCCCAGCCACCAAGTTGGTAGGGCATAGGATACAGCTGAATATAAGGAGGTTGCCCGATCAAGGAGTGAACCTGGCTTAGTGGCTACCTTAACGCCGATAATTATGCTTATAACGAAATTTATAATCAGCACCGTGACCATTAAGAAGATCGTGTTAGGCATCCTTTCTAAGATTATATTGGAGACGCGGTTGCTTCCAGCGAAGCTCATTACGGTTCTTGCATTGCCTAGGTCTAAGCTTAGGATTCTCCATACCATGTTAGGCATTCTAACATACCAAGGTTTGTCTAAACCGTAGGCCACTATGAGATCCTGTTCGATTGCTTCGATGGCTTCTTTCAGTTTTTCTGGATCGGTTATTTGGGTAGCTAACTCTTGGGTGATGCCTCTGACGCGATCTTTTACCATCGAGTTTAGTATTCTATCAGACATTCCAGTAGCGCCTATTACAACGACGGTTAAGAATAGAACGAAGAATAAAACGAAAAGTAGGCTGATGGCTCTTACTGTTAATGTCTTTCCTAATCCCAACTTTTTCGCCTACTTTTGTTAATTGCCTGCGTCATATTAATTGCTTACGTTACATCCATCGCTGCCAAATTAAGGTTTCTCATAGCGCGTGTATACAAGAGATACAGTATGACATATGTCATATTTCTGTTTTGTCTTACCCTCACATATAAAATAGGAGCGCGCGCAGATTTCCAATTAAATCATTTCTTTCGATTGATTTTCATTGACAAATAAACTAAAAAGAAAAAAAGGGGTATTTGTTAGGAAACCTAACGTTTCCAGACTATGGGTACTGCGATGGCCACTATGACCAGTATGGCTACGACCACCATGACTATCATTAGATTGTTGGTGGCAGTTACCACATTGTCTATAGAATCACTTAGGCTATCGGTTGCAGTTGTTAATTGTGAAGATATGGCTTCCCCTACGTCTTTGAAGGCATCTTCTAACGGTATAACATTGAAGACGTCGAAGAATTCTTTAGCGGTGCTGACGAAGGCTACTTGTTCGCTATATGCTGCTACGGTTAGCTCGTATAGCCCAGGTTCCATTGCGTCTGTGAAGTTGGCAGACAGGCTGATGAGGAATTTCGATGCTGTGATGGCTTCTGCGTCGCCGATAGCTAGAATCTCTGCGGTTATCGGGTTCCTGATGAGGTATTTCACTCCTAATGGTGGCAGACCGCTGACTTCAATGACGAAGGATGCGAGTCCACCGGGCACAACTGTGGGTATTCCTATTTTGGTTATTTCAGGCGCTGTTGGACGGCCGTAGTACCATTCGCCTGCTGAGAAGGGGTAGTCTGGGTCTTCCGTGCGCCTAAGCTCAGCGTAGGGTACAGTAGCGTCGAACGCGTGCAAGTAGAAGGGACCGTCGCTTATGACAATGTGATCATGTGCAGCGAACCAGGCATGGGCAGCGGTTACTCTATCGGCTAAATCTTGGGCTGTCGCGTATACTGTGCCTCCTGCAGTGAAGGTGCTTGCCAATTCTGAGTAGACTAGGTCGTCTAATGCGTCGTTAACTAGTTGGGCATGAGCCTTAAGGTTCACAGACATCCACGGAACGCCGAAGCTATCCGATGCGCTATCAGAATACATTAGAGTTTGATCCTCGAAGACCACTATGTTCATGGCTGCGAGTACTTCCAATGGATAGTGTGCCGTCGGAGGTTGCCATCCGATCATGTCTGCGTAATCTGCGATGTAGTCGTCACTGAAGTGCCAAAAGTCTAGGTAAACTTCTAGGTTGTCATTTACCACATCAATCTTGAAACCTATGAAAGGCTCCAAAATTATTGCATATGTATTAGCAGTTGAGGATTCGATTGCGCTCTTAGTAGCGTCGTAGGATATTTCAAAGATGTTGTGTATGCCATAGAGAACATCCGCCCAAGTTTTCGTTTGACCGTCATGCCATTTTTTGCCAATGTAATTAGACAGATCAAACGTAACCTTGCTCGTTGCGGTTACGCCAGTTCCAACATCCTCCCAGATGTCAGAAGTGGCATTCCACATGAAAGCATCTGAAGGAACAGGCAGGGTACCCAACGGTCCCGCAGTGTCAACAGTGTAATCAGCTCTGAGAGGTTGAGGCAAGCCGCTGAAGGGATGAGGAAACATTGGCGGATCACACACCGCTCCCCATATGTCTATGCTGTAAACGTCGTCATGCCCTGCAATCGGGTTCCAACAGCTTGTATCAGTATGAACATGCAAATGACCGATTCTGATGGGGTCGGTTGTCGTGTTCTGGCCAGGTATATAGACCTCTCTAGGATTTAATAGAGACCGTAATCCTGTGCCCACATCTTCTGTAAGGCCTCTAACTTCGGTTCTGGCAAGATGTATCTCCAGTCTAGTTGCAGCCCATATCTTAACAGAATCTAACACAACCAGCTCTGTGCATTCCTTGTAGAGGCTGTCTCTTTCCGCTTTGTCTGTGAAGTTTCCTTGGTATATCCTTTTTCCAAGCTCATCGATGGTGTCGTTTTCATATTGCCACCAGCCAGCTTCTAGGAATCCGGGCAACCAACCGTACCATGGAGCACCCATCTGGTTTATGGTCACAGAATCGTATTTGTCCGCCGCTGCTTTGCCCCATCCTTCTGTGTACAGATGCCACTCGAAGTCTGCTGGGTCAGTGCCGTAAACGATATCAATCGCCTGACCGAAGCTCATGTATTGACGATCGACTGTGAAGCCCACGTCTTCAAGGGACGAGGCGAAAGTGTCTCCGATTTCACGTCTTTCGTCTTCGATACGGATGATGAACTTGAGGGTAACAGGGTTATTGTTGTAGTACCATTTTCCTTCAACTTTGGTGGCTCCAGCGTCAGTCATAGCCGCATCTATAATGGATCCAGCGGTTGTTGGGTCATACTTGAAGTCGTACTTCGCTACGATGTCGTAGATCGTCACGAAATCGGGGTCAAAGGAAGAGAGGAAGGTCACCATTGGAGCAGCGAATCCCTTGTAGATCTGGCTTACAATGTAGTCTCTGTCCATAAGATAGTTCAAGGCAAACCTTACTTCCCTTATTGACAACGGATTGAACGCGGTATCGCATGGATTTATGCCTATATCAACTAGGCCCGAAGGAGCATGATAGAGAGTTACGGCTGGATCGTCTTGTATGGCTTCAGCTTGTGGAGGCGTTAGTCCATAGATGTAGCAGTCGACATCGCCTGCCTTCACCGCGGCACCCGCTAAGTCAACATCAACCTCCTGAAATATTATCCTATCCGCCGCGGGTCCTGGATCGGCACCCTGAGCCCACACTGGTGACACTGAAACGTTTAATGATGTAACGAAAGCAATGATCCACAGAAACAATACGACATTCATTACAAATCTTCTTTTCTTCATTTCTATCACATCTTTAGAGTTTTCCGTTATCCTTCACACATATTCCCGTTATTCTTCACATAAATAAAGTTATATGTCTTTCGCATCACAAGCGTAAAACCTTCTTTCTGGAAAAGCTGACAGATACGAGCTATTCAAAATACACCTTTACACGCTTGAGATCAAATGCGCGCGCTCTGAACTTTTTAAAGAACCTATCCATCCCTACACTGAAGCTTTGATTCAAGCTGTTCCAATTCCCGACCCAAAAGCAAAAACTATGAAAATTATCCTGCCTGGAGAGGTGCCAAGTCCAATCAACCCTCCTTCTGGCTGCCGCTTCCATCCAAGATGCCCGCAAGCTAAGCCTGTTTGCAGAGAGAAAGAGCCTGAGCTAGTTCACGTTAACCCCAAACATATGGTTGCGTGTCATCAATAACCAACGGATTGTTCATATTTTAATTTTGAACTCATGGTGCGGCCGCCGGGATTTGAACCCGGGTCGTCAGCGTGGCAGGCTGATGTCCT
>Ga0209636_10003326_pt1 | contig 16393 bp, 14 predicted proteins | sample DeeMarSWOR152_54_FD_187464 | JGI IMG/M metagenome (GOLD analysis project Ga0209636, IMG submission 187464) | Marine sediment microbial communities from White Oak River estuary, North Carolina - WOR-1-52-54 (SPAdes) (version 2) | ecosystem: Environmental > Aquatic > Marine > Intertidal zone >...
CTGGTGAATACACGGCTCCACCAGCACAAGGTCCCATAATAGCCGATATCTGCGGAATCACACCAGAAGCCATAACATTCCTGAAGAAGATATCACCATATCCACCAAGACTGACTACACCTTCTTGAATTCTTGCACCTCCAGAGTCGTTCAAGCCAATCATTGGAGCACCCGTTTTCATAGCAAGATCCATCACCTTGCACACCTTCTTTGCAAACATCTCGCCCAGTGATCCACCGAAGACCGTGAAGTCTTGGGAGAACACGTAGACCAGTCGTCCATCGATCGTTCCGTAGCCAGTGACGACGCCGTCTCCCAAAATTTTCTTCTTATCCATGTCAAAATCGACGCATTGATGAACCACGAACGGATCGAGTTCCACGAAACTATCTGGATCCAAAAGGACATCTATTCTTTCTCGGGCGGTTAACTTTCCTTTTTTATGTTGGGCTTCTATCCTTTCCTTTCCACCGCCAAGTTTTGACTTCGCCTTGAGTTCTTCAAGTTTCTTTATTTTCTCCTTCACTCTGGCTTCTTTCTGCAACTATAACTACTCCTCCTCTTAACCATCACAAAGATACACTTACTAGAGTATTCAGTTCTAAAGAAAACTATAGAATTATAAGGATATCCCTAATCACTAGCCCATAAGCTTCACAAAATCATCTAAATGGGCTAAGTTATCTTGTCTTTTCTCGTCTTAATCGTCTTTTAGATTTGATTTTCTTCTTAACTATATCTACTTGTTCTGTTGGAAAATAATAAGGCATAGTATTGTATGAGCTTGGAGGCGTCCTCTTCTTAGCCTTCTTTTTCAATTCTCCTCAAAATGTCCATAGATTGTTTAACTATTTTTCTCTTTCGGAAAACAAGTGTTAGTGTTGTAGAAAGAAGATGTATACGTGTACCTCTAATTCTATATGGTAACTAATTAAATTGATATTAGAATTTTTTAGGCGCTTTCAGAATAAATGGCAAGATTGGGTGCAGCTTATATTATAGACCATGCAAAATAATGTAGTGATTGAACTTGAAGAAGATTATTTTGTCGACCTTTCTTTCATTTTTCTTATTGTCTGCACTAGTTGTGACATCATCAGCTCAGGAGAGAATAGTCGGTGTTACTGTTGGTGACTGGTTTAAGTACGGCGACTTTAATGTTAGCTGGAGTTCCACTGATCCAAATGCGACATTTCCGCCGCCTGGTGGAGAACAGTTGGAGGAGATGAATGAGACAGAATGGATGTTAGTGTCTATCGAGAACATTTCTCGTACATGTATATTCCTAGAAATTGTACAGCATTTCAAAGATGAAACCGAGAAGACCGAGAATGGTTCTGTGGACATAGAAACTGGGAGTGGCATCATGTTTGGTCGGATTATTTCGGCTAATCTAAATGTAAACGATACCATATACACTGATCCTCCTCCTTTTTCCACTTGGAAGATTTGCGAGACAATAGTCAGAACTTATCCAGATGGCGGGAGGGAAACAAATCACCTAAACACAACACAGGAATGGAATTTTACACTATACAAGGATTCATGGGCAATTAATGTAACAGGACACGCTGTCATAGATTTTTACTGGGACAGACCAACTGGAATCCTTGTTGAATACTCATATAACGTAATTGAACACGTAGGAGAATACGTAACTACTACGGCGGTGTCATATAGAATTACCGAGTCAAACGTTTGGATAGTACCTGAGTTTCCCAGTTGGACAATAACAATGCTCATACTCACTGCCATCACAGCTGCAATAGTTATCTATAAACGAAGACTACTCAAACACTAATCCACTAGAGAAAAAGGAACCAGTAGTTGAACGGCAACTTATGACTGTGACAGGCAGGAAAGCTGATCCACAATTAGCCAACCAAACAATACATGAAAGGCTGGAGTTCACAAAAGCCAAGAGAATCTTCTGAACAAATGCCCCAACCCTTCTTTCCTCCTTTAATAAAAAAAGGGTTTAGTGATATCAAAGGGGGTTCAGCGCTATGGTATGGTCAATTGGAAAGGCAAACCAACAGCAACGCTTCCGTGGCTTGTCTTCTGAATTGCAGAGATTTCTAGTCTATAAATGCCTGACTCTGCCTGATCTCCGATTGACAACGTTAAATTCACAGTAACCATGTCTGCTTCCACACTTATCTCAGTTCGGTCCAAGATGGCCGTGATTCCTGGCGGTAGTTCAGGGTGGAGGCGTGTTCGAAGCTCAGGGGGGACCCAAACGGCTGTATAATTTTCTGTCCCAACGACTAATAAAAGGTCAACTTTTTCGGTGGAGCAGACAGTAACCGTTATGTTCACAGATTCTCCTTTGGAAACCGTTGTCTCACTGGGGTCCAATGAAAGGTCGAACGGGATTGAGCTCAATCCTGGAATGAGTGTGGCATTCTCAGGAGGCTCCCATGGAGGTTGAGGAGGCTCCCCTATCTGTGAAGTCTTTATTGGTTTGACTTTAGTTTGCTCTATGGCAAAAGCCACTAGTATGCCACTTATACCAATGACCGCAAACGCAACCACTACCCAAAGTTTCATACGCTTCATATTAACCACCTAATCCGATATCTTGATGTAGTAAATAAGCGTAAAGTATGGATCATAAAAGAAATCTGCGTGCGCAAAGCCCTCTTCCCAGCAATCAATGGTACCTGCAGCTCCTGTGCGAACCTTTGGTGCTACACTATAAGACCCGCTCCCGAATGGCGGAGAGATATGCATCCACCAAGAGAGGGATGCTAAAATGGTGACATTTTGATTTGGATGATCGTATGAACTAATAGTATATGTGTACGTCTTTACAGGCTCCCATCTCCAATAGGGAGGTATATAAACCCATTTATAGACGTATAGTGAGATCGATACCGAAGATATACATGGAACCCCAGGACCCCCAGCACCGAGATGTCCGTAAGCAATCCAATATACACCAACAGTAAAATCGTCTTCCTCATATACTACCGGAGAATTTCCAATTGCCGGGTTCATATTGAACTGGACATATGCTTCCCTTTCAGAACCTATAGCTGACCAGTCTAAAGAATATGCCGAGGCTTGTCCTGTTGTCTTGTTACCATATGCACATACCTTTGCATTCACCCAGTCTATACAAGTACCACTCGTAGGATATGTGTCTTGATTCTCATAGGGTGGATAAGTGTAGTAGAGATTGTAGTCAGGAGTAGTGAGCTGTGCAAGGTCAACCCAAGCCTTAAAGTCGGGCTTTCCATGTATGATAACTGCGATGTAGTTGGTGGTCGGGGGCAGAATTGCCGTTACGCATGCGTTCCACCATTTGAGCTCCGTAGGAGCAGTCCAAGAGCCACTAACGTGCGCGTCTTTAATGTCAGGATAGTCATATATGTAGTATATCTCTGCCCTCGCTTGGTTTTGCGAGCCGTCCGGCGCAACTGACTCGGGATAGAACCAGAAACTGAACTCAAGTTTCTCTCCAGCTAAGGCCATAACAACATCTATTTCTAGCCACTGCAACATGACGTAGTCGCCTCCTCCGTTCGTGTACCATGAGTATGAGCCGTCAAGGGGGTTGGTTTCTTTTCCAAAATCCCAATTAACTATGACCTTGTCTTGGACATTTACAGTGCCATCTCCGTTTAGGTCTGTGTTTGGGTCGTGTGGGCAGTATGGGCATGGTCCCGGAAAGTCTGGTGGACCGTGCCAGTACATGCCATCAGTAGCGTTGTAAGTTGATCCAAAGGCTGCGTTTACCATAACGCTATCAAAGATATCGACAACTTTGTCGCCGTTCACGTCGCCTCGCAGTTCTCGCCATCCATTATTATTTGACTCCCAAGGTGGACACCTATATACCCCATCGCCAGGAATGGAGTAATCACGGCCTTCAAAGCTCCAGTTCTTCAAAGGCTCCACAAGCTGAGAGTTAAACTGTACATCAGTCCAAACGCAAGGCAGGAACAAGGTCACCAAGATAAGGACATTCATGGTTAATGCAAGTGCTAATTTCCGTGAAGATATCATTTTCCCAAATCACTCCTTCTTTCTATGTCTTCATGTTCTCTTTCTGCCTCTCGATTAGGGCTAGGCAGTGACACATCTCCAAAGAAGCCTATTCTATTCCCCTCCAAGTGTTCACACGTTGCTCAGCTATTTTTGTCTTTCGGAGAACAAATACTATCATTATGAAAAGATAAACGGGATTCAAGTTGTCTTTTTGGGCGCACATAAACCATGTATAAGAGTATAGGACGTGCGCGTGCAACATATAAAACCTGATTCACCCTTAAAGGATGAATAGAGGGAGGGTAACGAATAGGGGTACACGTGCACGTCCTATATTGTTTTAATTGATACACTTATTCTTATACTTTATGGAACCTCTTTTGCCATGATTTTATCAAATCATTCAATCTTTTATGTCTTGCATACATGTATAAGGACGTCTAACGTTGTCGCTTTTGCTTAACCACATCACCGGACAATATTTTTCTTAAGGTTCCGTTTTCGAGTAGAACCTCTAACGCTCCATTCTGATCCACACCAACTGCTACACCCCTGATTTTTTCCTCAAAACTTGTAACCTCCACGTATGCTCCAAAAAGTGTTGTTAAACTTTTCCATTCCTCTAAGACAAGTTCAAATTTTTTCTGTTGAAGCATCTTATAGTAGCTCTCTAGTTCCTCAAGTAAGGCACACAAAAATCTTTCTCTCTCAACTTCCCTTTTCACCTCTGCTTTCAGGGATGTTATAGAGCCCCTTAAATTTGTGGGGAAGGATGTTAAATCGACGTTTGCGTTCACTCCTATGCCGATGACTGTGAAGCCAACCGCATTGCCTCTGGTGCTTGTTTCAGTTAGAATGCCGCAGACCTTTCTTTCGTTGACTAATATGTCGTTGGGCCACTTGATTTCTGCGTTGACTTCAAACATTTTTCGAATTGTTTTGGCGACTGCCACAGCGGTCATGAACGTCAATTGGTAAGAGTCTTTTGCAGGGATTTTTGGTCGTAAGATAACTGAGAGCCATATTCCCCCTTTTGGTGATAGCCATCTTCTGCCGAGTCTTCCTTTTCCTTGAGTTTGAGTTTCAGCGAGAATTACTGTTCCTTCTTCGGCTCCTTTAGTAGCTAATTTTTTGGCAACGTCATTTGTAGAAGTGACTTCTGCAAAATAATGAATTTTTTGCCCTATAACCTTAGTTTTTTTATATTCTATTTCCATAACCTCTGCAGACCTCGGGGGAAGCTCAACCTGAAGTTCATGTTGTGTTGTGATTTAAAATGAACCAAAACGAATGCAAAATAAAAAGGTTCCTTGAAGTTGAAAGATTAAATGACACGAACCACCGAAAATAAAGAACTAGAAGTTTCATTCAAATGTTGGGGCTCTTTTTGAAACAGTTAAGCAAATTATCTCTTCAGTCTTGAAAAAACAGCCATCGCAACAATAGCGATGAGAATAATCGCTATGCTCACTTCCGCTGTCAACACAACGGTTTGATTCTCAATCTGTTTTGCCACGATACCCACCAGAGCCCAGACAAGAACGAGGCTGTATGCCGCATCTTTCCTTGTTCCGATAACAGCTAACGTTATGACCAGCGCCACAACAATCACAAGCACACCCCAGGTCACGCCTTCAATACCGCCGCCATCCCAACCAACGGCCGTCAATGCGACACCCACATTAGTTATCGAGGTAACAGTAATCCACTCCAAGTAAACGCTGAAGGGCACATGCACGCATAGCTTTTCCTTGAGACGGACGTCAACCTTGCCAATGCCGAGACGCAAGTAGATGGCGATCAATGTTGCCAAAAGCGCATGCACGATCGAGTGTACAGCAGTTTATATAGACTGACGAGAAAATTGCCTTGCGAGGAAAGCTTTATGAGGATAGCAGTTCTGGGCGCAGGCCTCATGGGTCCCACTATGGCAATGGACTGCGTAGAAAGTGACGAGGTTGAGGAGGTCCTCCTCATCGACATCGATAAAGGGAGACTGGATAACGTAGCAGGGAATTTAGGGAATCCATCAAAGCTGAAGACCCTTTTGCAGGACGTTACAGATCGCCAAGGAGTTGTCGAGTCACTGAAGGGCTACGATGTTGCATGCATCGCGCTCTTACGGTGGTTAAACGTCGAAGCGATGTGGGGGGCTATCAACGCAGCAGTTAACGTCGTAGACCTTTCCGGTCCTCCTCGAAAAAAATGGAGGGAGATCAACGAAGCGGCTGAGAAGGCTAGAGTTACTGTCATATCAGGATGCGGAGTGGAGCCGGGTCTCACAGACCTGTTGGCTGCGTATGGTATGGACATGCTGGACAGTGTCGAGTCTGTAGACATTTGGTGTGGTGGTATACCTCAGGAACCGAAGCCTCCACTTGACTACAAAATTGTGTTCGGTGGCCCGTTTTTACCATTGCAACCTAGGATAGTAAAGGTCATCAAGGACGGCGAGGTGCGAAAGGTGAAACGTTATACTCCAAGTGATCCCGTCTGCTTCGAAGGGATCAGCCAGACTCTTGAGTGTTTCTATGAGAGATTCCCAGAAACTCTCTATGAAGTGGAGAAGTTCAAAGGCGTGAGGCAGTGCACCAATAAGACGGTGAGGTATCCTGGGTATTGCGAGAAGGTGAAATTTCTAGATGAGTGCGGACTCCTTAGTAGAGAGCCCATTGAGTTTGAAGACCGCATGGTTGTTCCCTTCGAGGTCTTCAGCAAGATCGTTTATCCGGGGGTGCGACTGGAGGAGGGTGAGAGGGACATCACGGTCCTCAGGGTAATCGTCAAAGGCGTCAAAGAAGACCTTGAAACCTGTTATACCTTCGACATGGTTGACTTCTACGACGACGAGCGGCGCGTCACCTCTATGGCGAAGACAACTAGCTACACAGCTGCCATCGTCGCGAGAATGCTGGGACGAGGCGACATTTCGAAAAAGGGTCTCGTTCCACCTGTGAAGACTATCCGAGGAAACCTTTTCCGCAGGCTTCTAAAGGAACTCAGGGAACGGGGCGTCCAAGTGAAGGAGACAATCACAACCAGGAGTTCCTTGTAGATGATGGCGCATTCAAACGTAACGATAATTGATATTACCAAAATCGCTGAATATGAAAAATATCTTCACAGATGTCTGGTGGGTCTACCTTCTAAACGATACAAGAAAAGGATAGAATACTTGAAAAAAGCCATTCCAAAAGGGTTTCGTAAGAAACTGTTGATTTTTGATGGAGATATTGTTGGTCAGATAGAGTATGCTCCAGCGGAGGCATCTTACTATCCTATAATGGGCGATAATATAATGGTGATGAATTGCATCTGGGTCTTAAGAAGGGCAGAAGGTCATAACTTTGGGAAACATCTTGTGGAAAACATGATAAAAAGCGAAAAGGACGCTACCTGTTTTGCGACTATGGCTTTAGAAAACCATTGGAGTCCGTGGTTTAAAAAGTGGCAGGTGGAAAAACTAGGTTTTAGACCCTTAGACTCTATTGATGTTGTTCACAAAACAAAGTACAAAGGACGAGTATTCAGTATATATCTCATGTGGATGTCAACAATTGAAAACGCAAAGCCACCGACTTGGAACAAAGAGAAGCTGTTAGAAGGTATAACTGCCTGCATAGCCCACCCACTCTACCACGCACAAACCTATAAGCCAGAACAAATTCTTGCGGCTCATGGTTGAAATCAGCCAGCTCTCGCATGGAAGAGACCAAGATGGCTCATCGTGACATTAATGGAAGGGAATGCCCAAAAATTGTTGTGTCAAAATTTGGCAGGGTGGCACGCCAAGAAATAGATTATATTCTTGAGATTGTGGAGGAGTGTTACGGTCGACTTGAACCCCATGGAGTTGCTCTGGTTGACCTATATATTTTTGAAAAATCCTCGTCTATGAATGCCCTTATGACGAAAGAATTTAAGGAAGTTGGTGTTCTTTCCTCATCCTTTGACGAGCTGTTTTTTGCCATGCACGATGCTTATCGAGGAACATCCCGCATCGTTATCTGCCTCGAAAGGATGAAGAAGTTGCCAAGCTTGGTTAAGGTGGGAGGAATCCGACATGAGGTGGGGCACTCAGTTTTGCATGGCAACCTACTCTACTATCTTCTCTCGCTTCCAATAGCCCTCTTAGACCCTCTGAAACGTTTCAGCATCTCCCCAGAGAATGCAACCAACCTACTCTACTTAATATCCATCGCAGTGAAGGACTACGAGGTCACTCGCCTCCTCTACGAGCGAGGCTACATTGAAGACCAGATAGCTTACGCGAAGCACATGCTCTTAGTTACTGAGGACGACAAACTCGCCTGGGAAATGGCGAGGGGTAAACCATTGGTTGAAATTCTGTGCCTGGTTTCACGCTTGAAACCCGCAGGTTGCGTCGCACCCCTTTTGTTAGACAAAACATTTGGTGAAGAACTAAGGGCACTTCTAACAGAAAGCCTATCCTACCTATCCACAGATTTTTCTGCGTCAGTATTTAACATGATTATGGAAGGTTTTCCATCCTTAGGTGCTGACACCCTCAGCAACATTAATCAAGTGGCTTGTCTAGTCGTGGAAAGCATAATCAACCCCATTCTTCTGAGGTAAGTGATTCCATGATTCCTTTGACGCAGAGATTGCTCGCGGGGTTATGTCACCTCTCAAGAATTTTGCACGATTCCTGCACACAAAAAACGTGAGTTTTCGAGAAATATCACCAGCATAGCGTGGGTTCAACTCCCCTGCATCAATTTCAAGATTTTGCTTTTCCGCTATTCGATTCTGCTAAGCTTCACTTTTCCGAGGTAGAGGAACATAATTCCCAACAGCCAAATCACTGCATTCTGCAACAACAAGGTGTTGAAAATGCCCAAGTCTAGAACAACCATGGAACCAATAAAAACTCCGATCGAAGCAAACATAGCTACGTTCGCGTTTAACATCAACCCACCCATCTGAGCGCGAGCACTTTCCGAGAACTGAGGATTCAGGAGAGCTAGGCCGAGAGCTAACGCCACGTTCGCCGCAACGAGTAGTATGATGAGCACAATGTAAACCAACAAAGAAACAACCGAAGCTTGTGGAACTGGGATTAGCAAAACAGCTGTGATAACCGCCGCGACTGGAACTGCCACTAGCCATCCTTGTAGTAACTTTGCTTTCAAAAACCTTCTTACGCCAAAAGGTGTTTTCTTGTAGATGAAGAGGCTTTCCTTCCCATGAACTGCTACTTGACCAACCATAAACACTGCAAAAAAAGGAAACAGAAACTGAGCCATTATAAGGGGGCCTTCGGGATCGGTGAAACCTCCCACAAAAAATACGTTCACCATAATAAATATACCCAAAATGTAGGCGATTCTTGACAAGTTTTCAAGCCTTCGACCATAGTCTTTGAAGACGGATACTAAGAGAGTGCCGAAAGATCCGCCTCCCCCCAGATATCTAACGGCTCTGTATAAGAAGCCGTCTGGTTTAGCCATAGAAGCTGTGAATGTGGTGGGCTCAATACTGTAGGCGCGACTAGCCGCTTTCGTGCCAAGCCACAGCACCGCTACGAAGAAGACAACAAGACCTCCGAATCGGGTCAGTGTCTCAAAACCAACCGCACCGATGTTGCTAGGGTTGGATGCGAAGCTGACAATAAGCTCTGCACCCCAAGAACTAGGCAATAGGCTGAGAATGGTTCTAACCATTCCACTCGTCCCAGGGTTGGCAAGAGCTTCTAGCAAGCCTCCACCAATAATTGCGTACATCACCGCGATCATGGGTAAAGCAAGGACAAGTGACAGGGCTTTTCCAATATCTCTTCCACGGGCGGATTCTGCAAACTTTGTGCGTACCAAGGCAGCAAATACGGTGCCGATCCAGAGAGCAGAAAGAAGCGTGACCACGAAAATTATGACGGTTATCGCTATCTGAAGCATGTCCAGCCCCAGCGGACTCAGAGCAGCCGTGAAAAAGCCAGCAACCACCGTGATGGCAATGGCGTAGAAAGGCATTACGCCCAGAAATTCACCTAGTAAAACGTCGCTTGGCTTTATGGGGGCTGCGAGAAAGACCTCTACCTGCCCAGCTTGCATTCCCTGCAATGTGTAGGTGATTGGAAGTATTATGAGGTAGAAGAAGAGCATGAACATTATGATCGGCACCATGGCTACGGCATAGTTGGCAAAGAAATTACGGATTTCGATGGTGAATGGACTAACTAAACTAGGTGCAATGAACGCAACATAAATTGCCAGAAGCCCGATAACCAGATAGGGAAAGTAAGGTCTTATTTTACGTATGTTGTTTATGCGGATGCGATATTCGTTCCTCGCAACCACGAGCCACTTACGAACCGCCACTCTTCTGATTCCTCCACGCCAAAAGCTCCTTCTCCTCAACGCCACCAGTGATAGCTATGAAAGCTTCTTCTAAAGTCTTAGTTTTTGTCTGAGAAATGATCTCATCAACGGTACCCAAAGCTATCAGTTTGCCTTGGTTAATGATGCCTATGCGATCGCATAACTCCTCTACTACTGGAAGAATATGGCTGCAGATGAAGATGGTTTTTCCAGCTGACTCTGCCAACTTCTTGATTAGGTCCTTAACCATGAGTGCAGCTCGAGGGTCCAACATAGACGTAGGTTCATCAAGGAATAGAATGGGAGGATCATGAATGAGAGCTGACGCAATTAAGATTTTCTGTTTCATGCCTCGGCTATAACCTTCAAGCAGATAGTCACGTCTATCATGAAGCCCAAAGAGCTTCAGCAAGTCGTCTATCCTTTCAGTCAAAATATTGTTTGGCACATCGTAGAGGGCGCCCATGAACTCCAAAAACTCGTAGGCACTAAGCTTCTCGTATAGTCCAGGTGACTCCGCGAGCAAACCTGTGACCCTTTTTACCTCCGTGTCTTCTTTAAGAATGTCGTGACCATTCACGGTGGCTGTGCCCCCAGTCGGTTTTATAATACAGTTCAGCAAACGAACGGTCGTTGTCTTGCCAGCCCCATTTGGGCCGAGTAAACCGAAGGTCTCACCTTCGTACACCTCTAGGTCGAGCTCATTAACAGCTTTAATATCGCCACCCTTACCATAATACTTTGACAATTTATCGGTATGAATCACAACTTTCATCCATCATTGCTCCTTTTTTTGGCACACTTTGGTTTTGATGACGAAACCCATTTTGAGTGTCTGCAAAACTCTCTTTTCTGTATATAAGGCTGTCGCCAAAGCTTAAAACAGAAACAAATGGGAGATTGAGAGATATCGCCACGTTGCTTAGTATAAGTGTTTAACCTGCCAAAAAGTTAGTTAATACAAGTCAAGAACTCTACGGCGCGCACAAAATATGGCTAATGTTATAACTGTGTCTCCGCATATTGCGCTCTTAGCTCTTCTTGGCTCAGACCTCTGTCGTGCAGCATGATAGTGTATCTCGAAAAGTATACCCTAAATCTCGTAGAAGGGACTTGAACTTCTACAATGCGCGCGCAAAGCCTAGAAAGATAAAGGAAATAAAAATATCGGAGACTATGAGGAAGGAGCTGGGATCTTTTATTGAACGAAACGGAGTATGGGAGGAATCTACGGGGAGAATTATCATCAAAAGAAGACAGCTAAAAAGGATTGAGGATTATGCTGGGACGTTACTTCATGAAGTGGCTCATGCGATAAGTGGAACCACTGATTTCAGTAGGGAGTTTGAACATGAACTAACCAGGCTACTGGGGATTATTAGCTCCAAGGCATTGGATTAGCATGTATAAACGAAAAGTCTTGTGAGTTGTTTAGCATGTCCCAACCGTTGCATGCATTTACGTGCGTCGATGAGATTAGGAGAAAAAATAGTTACAAGCTGGAAAAGTAATGCAGGTGAGAGAATCGCAGGTCGAATTAGAAAGGCCAAGCTGTCGTTACGCCAGCACTCAGAAGCTTAAGAATCGGAACAACACGGCTCGATACACTCTTGCGCGCGCGTGTGTTTCCTTTTTACTTTTACGAAGAAAAGTATTGTTCCCGTCAGTGTTATTGTTGATGAAGCAATGAAGGCATGCACATAAGCGGTGTGTCTGGTTAAGCCTAAGATTTCTGTCTGTATATCAGCGAGTGGACCGCCGATTAGGAGTCCTGCAGGCCCCCATGCAAGCGACATTATAGCATTGTAGACGCTGAATAGACGCCCTCTATGGGTGCTGGGAATTATGTCACCCATGAAAGCAAAGCCAACTGTTTGAACCATCCAAGAAGCTACACCACTTAGGCCATAGACTGCAGCCATAATCACGACGCTTGGCACAACGCCGTACAGAAGGGGGATCACACTGGCCAGCATGAATCCGTACAGCAAGACCCTTGTCTTGCCGATCATATCAGATAACCTTCCTGACAAAACACTTGCCATCATCCCTCCAATTGTCCACATCGTCAAAATCAGACTCACCTCAGGATCATTGGCATTCAACCCTTCTGGAAGCCTGAGAAATATTAAGAAGACTTGATTGATCGACGTTGCACCTAAAATTACAACTGCCAAAGAAGCGAAAAACCACAAGTACAATCGTCCTTTGGTCTTGTCAGTCTCTTTAGAGAATCCTATGCTTAGCTCAGCCTTGACAGGAGTTGGCCTTGCAGCTCTGGAAGAAATCAGCATTACGAGAGAACCTGAGAATAGCATGGCTGAAACAATATAGAAAATCGTTCCCTCGCTGAAGCCCATGCCATTGTTATACAGAAAGCCAGCGAAACCGATTCCAATTAGTCTTCCGATTGAGCCGATAAAATTAAGCATGCCTACAGTGCTACCACGAATGCCTGGGGTGGTGATGTCGGTTAGCAAAGCCGCCCACCCAACGTCTGACATCGACCAGAAGAACTCGAGTGTGGATAACCCGATGATGATAGCTAATCCAGCAGCAAAGCTGTTTGAGATATTGAGAAAGTATCGGTGTACGTAGAAAACCCCAACGTAGAAGAAGCCGGCAAGTGATTCCCCAATAATTACAAGTTTTGCTCTCAATTTGTACTTGTCTGAAACTCTTCCCCAGATAAGATTCTGTCCCAATGTAGAAGCAATCATGTTAAATGTTCCGAGTAACGCTGTAAGCGTCACTGTCCCTATTAAGGCGTAGAGGTAAAGGTACATGAAAGAATAGAATATGCCCCAACGAACAAACCTTAGAAATTGAAATGTGCTTAAACTCAGAAACACGCTGCGTTTTATGGGACCTAGGTGGAATATTTTCATACCTCACGTAAGGCAAACTAAACTGCTGTCAGCTAAGATAAGCATGAAGTCCACAATTTAAAACTTCAACCAACGCATTGAAACAGGCTTTGAATACGTATGCACAACGCCTCAAGATGTAATGCTCTTGAGAAAGCGCAAATGAAAAGTCCTCTAAATGTCCTTAAGGACCTATAAATCCACATTTGAACGGCATCGTAGAGATATCCCCACAAACTCCCCATTTTTCTGTTTCCAAAAAAAGATTGGCTCAGTTGTCGTCGAAAAGCTGGGAAAGGGAGACGACGACAACTTTTATCCTTTGAAACTTCCAGTCCATGTTTGGAAGTAGTAGTCTCTAAGGGCTATAGGACTACTGGAAAAAGAAACTTTGCTCTTTGAAGATGCTGAAAGAGTGAGGGGCAAGCCTGTTGAGTAGCGTGCCAAGTGTTCGCCGTCGTAAATCCTTCAAAGGGTGAGCATATTTGGATTAAAATATAAAAACTATGGGAAAACAACGTGTTTTTTTAGATCTCAAATCAGGAAGCTGCAAAAGGCCAGGCATGCGTGTTGTTGTTGTTCAAAATCTGGGGGGAAAACAACAACAACTGCAGTGGTCCATTATGCGCGTTGGTAATGCCAACATTCGGACAAGCTACCTATAGACTACTTCTCACACAACTCCACCAGCACATTCTCCGTGCTTTTGGGATGCAAGAAAGCCATCTTATAACCCTCAGCACCGATTCTTGGCTTCTCATCCACCAAGACTATTCCCTTCTCCTTAATCATCTTAAGAAAGTCTTCCAGATTAGTGACTGTAAAGGCTATATGATGTACGCCTTCACCCTTCTTCTTGATGAATTTGGCAACGGGGCTTTCCTCATCGGTTGGTTCCATCAACTCGATCTTGATTTCCCCTGCTAGAAGGAGGGCGGCTTTAACTTTTTGCTCTTCAATAATCTTTATCTTCTTGACGTTTAAGCCCAAAATCCTTTCATAGATCTCTAAAGCTTCATCCAGATTACTAACGGCGATACCTACGTGCTCTAAACCCGTTATCATATTCTCACCTAAATACTTCAGAAGTAAAGTTCGTCAAGTAGAATATAAAGAGAAAACTCTCCAGCAAGTTTTAAGTGTCTCATAAATCTACATGATGCTCAAAATGGTGCTTAAAATGATGGAAACATATCCTTGGTGGAATGAAGAACAGAAAAAGCTTGCCGAGGAAGCCAGAAAATTTGCTGATCAGAACATATCACGAGGAGAGGAAATAGCATGGACTAAAGAATTTCCCTCAGATCTCTTGAAGAAAGTGGCTGAAAAAGGCTGGTTTGGAGCTCCAATTCCTAAAGAATATGGAGGCATCAACTTGGGTGTAAGTGGCTGTTGTATTGTAGCTGAAGAACTCGGTCGTGTATGTTCTGCTCTGACTGGCGCCTACAGCGTAACAATGTTTGGTGGAGTAGAACAGTTCATAAAGTTTGGCAACGAATCTCAGAAAAAGAAGTGGCTACCCAAAATCACAAAAGGTATGTTATCAGGAATATGCATAACGGAACCAGGCGCTGGCTCAGACGCCGGAAGTATAGAAACCACAGCCACCCGAAAAGGTGACGAGTACATTCTCAACGGTAAAAAAAGGTTCATAACCAATGCAGGAGTAGCCAACATATACTGCTTATACGCTGAGACGAGCAACCGCCCAGAAGATAAAGCCAGATACAAGCATCTTAGTGCCTTCATCATAGAGAAAGAAACTCCAGGCTTTTCGGTAGAGAAAATTAATGAACTGGGTGGATGGGTGGGTCTTCCAAACGGATATTTAGATTTCAACGATGCCAAAGTTCCAGTGGCAAACCGGTTAGGAGAGGAAGGTGACGGTTGGAAAATACTGGTTGATGGACTGAATTTTGAGAGAAATCTCTTCGCAGCAGCAATGCTAGGTCCAATGCGAGAGGGAATCAGATACGCAGTTGGGCATTCCCAAAGACGCTTACAGTTCGGTCGACCCACAATTGATTTTGAGGTTAATCAGTTTAAAATTGCAGATATGTTTGCGCGACTGCGAACAGCTCGTTTGCTCACCTATTATGCAGCTTATCTTATGGACACGAAAATGGAAGCCGTAATGGAAGCAACCTTGGCTAAACTCTACACTTCAGAAGCATACGAAAGACTACTAGTCGACGCACAACAAGTCATGGGCGGTGATGGCTGGAGTCGTTTCTATCCTCTGGAAACTTTCATCCGAGACGCCAGAGTCAACCAAATAGGCGCTGGAACCAGCGAAGTCATGAGAATGGTTCTCTATAGATGGGGGACAAGAGCTTTGGCGGATGAGTTGAAGATGCCACATCGACGCATAAACGAAAAACTTGGAATACCAATTTCTACGACTAGAGTTCAAGCTATCTCCGGAATTAGCGAGAAAACTATGTTGGAGATGCTGGCAGAAGATTACAGAGTAAATCCAGGTCTATACATGAGCCGTAGCGACATGAAAGAGATTTTGACGAGTGCAACTGATGAGCAACTGGACAAAATACTGCTATCACTAGAAGCAAAAGGTTTAGTTCATTTGTATAGGGACCGTCGCGGTACCGTCGTTCTGGCAAAAGCAACGTATAAGGGGTTAAAAGAAGCAAATCCCCTTGAACATTACAAATGGTTCCCAGAATGGGTGAAAAAACAAAAACTCTTCTAATTTTCCGTTTACCCTTCTATTTTCTTCTCCTGAAGAAATTGCTTGATTCAGTTCAGTGACCATATTCAAAACCAGTTTCTATGAGTTCCTCTAGTTCATCTGGCGTCTTGGCGATGTGCTTGCAGGGTGAGAAATTGTTGAAAAAAATGGGAGGTTTGAAGTTTTTGGTTTGTGTTGCCTGTTATGGGCAGATGCCTTGTCCGAAGTTGGCGCCGACTATAACTTTGTCGAAGACGTCGATTGTGCCGTCGTTGTTGAGGTCGGAGTTGGCGTAGTGGGGACAGTATGGGCATGGTCCAGGGAAGTCGGGTGGCCCGTGCCAGTACAAGCCATCTGTGGCGTTGCGGTTAGCTCCGAAGGCTGCTCCAACCGACACCTTATCAAAGACGTCAACGCAGAGGTCTCCGTTTACATCACCAGGTGTTACAACCCGTATGACGCCGTCTGTGAACGTGTTGTCTGTTGGGTCGTTGTCGCCGGGAAGC
>Ga0209636_10003329_pt1 | contig 16386 bp, 21 predicted proteins | sample DeeMarSWOR152_54_FD_187464 | JGI IMG/M metagenome (GOLD analysis project Ga0209636, IMG submission 187464) | Marine sediment microbial communities from White Oak River estuary, North Carolina - WOR-1-52-54 (SPAdes) (version 2) | ecosystem: Environmental > Aquatic > Marine > Intertidal zone >...
TCAATTGTAATTGACACGTCTTCAACTGCAGGCTTCATTCCACTAGGATACGTGAATGTTAGATTTTTAGTTTCAATAAGTGTCAATGTTAACGTCGCCTATTTCATTTTACTGCAAGATTTCTTTCTTTCATTTAAGAGTAGCTACCTAAAAAAGAGTGAAAATTTCAACTCCTATTCATGATAGATTCCTTCAACAATCTTGCACATCGTTTCAGCGTAGCCTCTACATCTCCAACTCCATTAGCTCCAGCAGAGACCGAGTGCCCGCCACCCATACCGTTAAGATAATCTCCAAGAAGTCTTGCTATATCTCGACCTAGGTGAACACCTGTCTGATCATAGAAGTCGCGACACGCCCTCAAACTAACTTGAATTTTCTCTTCTCTTTGCCCCGCTACAACTGCTACATGGGCTCCTAATCCAATCAGAGCTCGGGCGGCAGAAGCTTGATAAGCACCTACATGAGAAAAAGCGACTAACCATTCTCGAATATTCATTAATCTTACTCGCCGACCTGCCTTAAGTCTCGCTATGCGCTCAGAATAATCCATTGGCAACGAAAGTAGGGACAAGACTTCTTTAACATTGACCCCAACGTCAATAAGCTCAGCCACAGTCTTAAGTGTGCCAGAACTTGCCAAAATGAAGTGCCTTGTATCAAAGGCTATCCCAAGAAATAATGCTTTTGCTTCAATCTCTCTCATCTCAGCTTCTGTTTCCTTATAAAATCGATAAACAATCTCGCATGTGGACGAAGCTTCTTCGTCAGTGATGCACAAAGTTGCTAAACGTTCGGTTTCTGGATGGCTTGCATGATGATCAATCACGACAAGAGGTGCGGTAGAGGCTTTAACTCGTTCACTCCACTCGTCTAACTGCTGGATGGTATTGGTATCTAGCAGCACCAAGATATCCGCTTCTTCGATGTGTGGCTGTTTTATTAACTTTGCAGGAAGCGAATTAAGCAAAACTTTTGAAAGTCGACTTGGTCCCTGAGCTGCTGCAATTTCAATGTTCAATTCTGGCTTCAGACGCAACAACAATTTAGAAAGAGCAAATGCAGCACAGACTGCGTCAGGATCTGCGTTATGGTGACAAAGCAAAACTACTAACTTAGCCTTCAACTCGTCTATAAGGGATATTACTTTTTGGATTTGCATGTAAGTTCCCTTAAATACTCTTCAACTGATATGAAAGCCTCTTGTGTAGCTTCCTCAGCCAGTTTTGTGACATCGTAGTTTTTCATCAACGGTGATAAAGTGATTTCCACGTCAATGTTGACAGTAATTGGTTTTCTTCCTTGAATCTCGACTGTTATGTTCAGAGTGGAAATTTTGCGTGAAGGAATTTTTGATAAGATGTATTTTCTCGCGGTCTCTTCAGCTAATCCGCATAGTTCCTCTACTTGCTTTGAGTTGAGAAGTGGTATACCGATTTTTTCCAAAAATTTTCTTCACCTTACAGAGGAGAAGGCGAAATCGGACTTAGGTCTTGCTGTAGTTTCGTCTGCAAATCCTTCACTTGACTTCTCAGTCGTTCCTCTTGCTTACCGAGCACACCGATTCTCGTGTTGAGAAGGTCTTTCCTTTCGCTTAGTTCCGCTGTAACCTTGGGTCTCTTTGATTTTACTAAGAGTGAACCGATAGACTTGTAAATTACTGCCTTGTCAGTCAATTTTCCCAATTCACCTAGTGCTTGCTTCACCTCATTAAGTTCCAGTTCGAGTTGTTGCTTCTGGGTCAAAACTGCCTGTAACGTCTGTTGTAGTTGTTGAAGTCTCAGTAGCCGTTGCTGAACCTGAGGTGGAAGCTTTGAAATGTCTTCACTCATCTCTATAACCATCCATCATCCAATTATTAAAGTTCATGACATTTTAACCTTACATTAGATTTAAAGTGTTTTGTTAAGATGAGCCCCAACACTAGCCTTTCTGTTCTTCTACAGCTTCCATTGCAGAACATGCATCATTTATGACTGCAATCCAACGTAAATAAGAGTTTAAGGCAGCCCTCAAAGCAGACGTATCCCTTGCCTCAAGGATCAACGTTAATCGGTTTTCTTTACCTTCAACCTGAACCTTAGAGCGACTCGTAGACGAAATTCTAGTTTCAGGCCTCAAAGCTTCAAGAACAATCTGTAGGAGTTTTTCAGAAGGAAAGTCTAGGTTAACAGTAGCTTGGATTTTCATCTATTAATCCCTCCTCGTATGTAGCAAGGTAATGCCCAATAGGTTATCAAAAAGACGCACATTTCCATAGATTTCATCACATCACAAGTATTGAAGCAGGCATCAATAAACAAAAACCTACCTATTAAAAAGAATCGGTGTCATCTAGTTGTTTGACCATGGATTCATCTTTGCTTTTCTTTTTCGAACGAATATCAAGGTAAAGCATGAAAAGATAAGGTATGGACAAATAGGCTCCAGCGAGAATAGGGTTCTGAAGCCACGTTGATACACTCCCCAGTTGATAGATTGGTTGTCTTTCCATCATAAGCTTTAAGGCATCTTCAACTAATGTAGCCACAAGTACTAAAGTTAAGCATAGGAAAAATTGAACAAGTACACTTCTTCCTTTCCCAAGAATAACAGAAGGAATTACCGATGACAAAACGAAGATCCATGCAAACGCATGTATAAAAACCACCATGTCGATCCTCGTATTTAACCAGCCGCCCAAAGAAGGCCAAAAAGCATTGAGAGAAGTGGAGACTGAATTAACTGCTGTTTGAGTGAAAAACTGATAGCTAATAATTAAGATCCAAGCAACGCAAACATATAACGGAGCTGTAAATGTTGCTTTTCCCAATATGGCATACCCAAAAAATATACTATATCGTAATACCTAATAAATTATATGAATGTTAACGATAGATAATGGGCTGAACTACTTTACTTAAAGCTTGTCAATACTTTTGCTACACTTATGCGGGGGCCAATCTCTGTAAAGTCGGGTAGAAGTACAAAAGTGATTATGATTAGACTTGAAGTGTTTTCTAAAATATGCATAGAAGCAGGGTATCTAGAAACGGCTTGTTCAGCTGATAACACTGGAATATTAAAGAAATGTGCCAAAAGTTCTCCCACTTCCTTACTGCAAGAAGAACCCTCAGGCAGAGTGGTCATGACAAAAGACCGGGCACGCATCCTCTTTATCTCAAACTCCCTTCGAAGTTTAATGCCCCTAATGTAGATAATGGGAGGAACTGGTGTTAAACCAATTTCTTTTACAAGAAAAAGCTGGATCTTTCCAGATCCACCTTTCCAGCGGTCAACAATGACAGCTCGATAAGCATCGATTCCAAGCGCTTTCTCTACTATACCATCGAGGTTTAGTTTGCCACGATTGATCCTAACAATATCAGGGAGACAAACAGCAAAATCGTGACAAAAACTTCTTATTCTGTTTGTTGGTCTTCGAGATGTTGTCAATAATATCTTCTTTCTGTTAGACATTATTTCAAATCATCTCAGATATTTTGTTCAAGACAATATTGACGAAACATTAAGTCTTACAAATGATTGAGATTAGTAAACAAACCCTGGAATGAGTTGAAAATGAGAAACAAAGAGTAAAACCATTGAGAGTATAAAGAAAAAGATAGTGAGCTGATAAGTTATTTCTGTTTCCCAAAAGCCTGCTTTATTAAGAGTGGCAAGAGTAATTGTTAGTATTACAGATAGAACGTTGATTAAAAATATTAAAAACCAAAAGTCAAAGGAGTCATAGGGAAAGGAGCGATCTAGAAAATACCACGATTCCAACACAAAAAACATGATTAAAGAAATTATCAAGACCCATCTAACATTCTTTTCTTCCCTTCTCTCCATCGCCATCACGTCACTCTTTCTTACTCTTTTCCATAGAAACCTCTAACGGTGGTAAGCCCTTCGATGTGCGTTTGGCTACATCACCAAGTTTTGTAGATGGGGTGTAAGCGCCGCCCGTAAAGGTAAAGCCACATTTTCTGCACTTCCAAATGCCAACACTCTGGCGTCGAACCCTCTCAGAACTACACTGAGGGCATCTGTGAACTTTTTTCAGTTCTGAGATCACTTTTGCGTATCGTTTTCTAACAGTCGCACCGTAGCGAACCCCTAAGCCTCCCGTTGAACCTACTTTTTTTGTCCGTCTTCGGCGACTCATTATTCTCCTACCACGATCTTTCGCAATTCTTCAGCCTTTTGCTGGGCTATTTTTGCAGCTTCTAGGACTTGTTCCATGGAAAAATAGCCGTAGCCACCTTTTTGCATGGCACAGATTTTTCCATCTTTATCTATAGTCATCGTGAGTCTCACATCCATTACTTGCTCTTCCACGAGCCATGGATCAACTACTAACTTGCCGTTTATCTTTGCGAATGTTACTGCAATTGGATAATCGGCCATAGGAAGTTGAGTGTATCCTAGTTTTATTTCGATTTCGTCATCTTTGATTTCATAGTTAAAAATTTTCGTGTTAAGTAAAGCAGCAAGTGCAGCCATGGCAGAAGCATCTATCAGGTTTCCATCATGATTTAGAACATAAACATCAACGAAAACTATAAAGACTTTTTTCCCCGGAGTGATGCAAAGTTTTTCCATAGAAATTGCCTTGGACTCCCTAATACCTCTGTCAACAACTCTAGCAAGTTCTATTGCGTTTTCATCTGGTGGCCCAGGTTCAAATTTAGGCGATGCCAATGGCACTAACTCCGTGTTAACCGTAAGAACCCCTTCGTTAGGGACATCAGGAAAAGGTGTGCCTATCTCAATTTTTATTCCAACCATTACCTCAGTCTTGCCCAAACGTACTCGGGCAGAACCTTCAGCACGTTCAATAATCCCTACCTCAAGTTGGACTTCACGATAATCATTTAATCCTCGTTCGTCCAATCTTTTCCCATGCGAAATCAGTTCAGCTATTCGTCTTTGTTTCACTTTTGCGATTGTAATTGAAGGTGTCATTCCTCCTCCACAGCCTCCTTTACAGCTACGTATTTTGCCTTTAAGGCATCCTTCTGAACCGTGTATATCTCTTTACATCCTTTTACGGCAAGGTTCAAAACTTGCTCAAACTCGTTGACAGTCAAATCTCCATCCATCTGAAGCAATGTTATGGCATTCAAGTTAGACATTAAAGCTAAGGGTAAGTCCGCTTCTCCTCCTTTGTCCTCAAGATCGTTCAAATCAAGCACCAGATGACCATCTACCTTTCCAGCTGCACATGCAGCAACTAAATCGCGCATAGGGATTCCAGCGTCTGCTAAGGCAAGAGAAGCCACAGTGATTCCTGCGCATCTTGTTCCACCATCTGCTTGAAGGACCTCAATGAAAACGTCAATAGAAGTTCGAGGATAATATTCAACGAAAATTGAGGGTTCGATGGCTTCTCGAATCACTTTAGAAAGTTCTATTTCTCTTCTGGATGGAGCTGGTGATTTTCTTTCTTGAACTGAGAAGGGTGCCATATGATAGCGACAACGTAGCACAGTTCGATCCGGTAGGGCTAAATGTCTGGGGTGGACTTCTTTTGGTCCGTATACCGCGGCGAGAATTTTGTTCTTTCCTTGTTCGATGTATGCGGAACCGTCTGCGTTGGCGAGGATGCCAACTCCGATTTTTACAGATCTTAATTCATCTAATTTTCTTCCATCTAGTCTAACATTATTTTTGTCGATTAATTTTTCAGGTTTTTTCTGAAGTATGCCCAATCTCTTCTTTTCAGTTTTTCTTTTAGGTATTTTAAACACCTGCCTTTTCTTTTCTAATCATTTCAGTTACACGATCCGTCAATCCGCTTGTGTGAGATTCTTGCTCAATTTTACGAATAGCCATAACTGCAAGTCGTTCATCTTCAGGAGTTTTGCCACTTATAAGAATTAGTCCATTTTGACCAATGGTGATCTGGCAGCCTGTTTCTTCTTTTATAATACTAATCATTGAACCTTTCCTACCAATGACTCGAGGAATTTTTGTGGGAGTGACTTCAACGGTTTGTCCCCGTGTGATTTTTCCAAGACCGGGTTCACGCACAGTTAAAAGGGGATCACGTGTTCGGTCATAAGCAACTAGTTTAGCGATTATTAGATCATTTACGTCAAAGATAGCGGGTAACTCATCTTTTCGCGGATTGAACGGGCGATCTAACACGTCTGATGCTCGGAGCAGAGCTGGGTAAGGAGCACTGATATCTACAATCCAAGCACTAATACCCACTTCAACGATTCTTCCGATCACTGTGTCGCCAACAGATGGTACATAAAACGCTTTTAGGGCTACTACGTGAATGGTTTGATCTTCTAAACTAACCATTCCAATTCTAGTAGCGTAGATTTTCTCGTCATCTTTATAGGTGTTATCCCCAGCCCTGTATTTTCCTTCAGCAAGTAAATCGCCGGGTACTACGAGTTGTCTCTTTTCAAAGTAAGTAGACAAATTTTATCCCTCAACAAGAATGTTTACTTAACCAATTTTGCTTCAACGTTACCTCGTGTCATTTCTCCAAGCTTTTCCAAAAAGGGACCGTAAAGTCCAGCTGGCATTTCTATAACCGCGGACCACGCACCGTCTGCCCGCCACTCCTCTTTTTGGATTGTGCCGAACCCCTTCACCGTCCCATAAACTTTACTTGCATATTCTGGGGAAATGCGAACAGCCACAGACATCTTTTCCATTTTAAGTGGCAGGATGGGTCTCAACAATTTTATGACCTCTTTTGCTTGTTCCTCAACTTCTTTAAATGGGTCGATTGAGAAATGAATTTGTTCCATAGCTTTTTCTACACGTAGGGGAGGGTGTGGAAGATTTGTTTTAGGGTCCACGCAGTGGCGGGATATGAAGGAAACAATTTGCTTTCGTTTTTCTTCGGTCAGTTGTCTTCTCTGGTCTGTCGTTAACTGGAGGGTACCGTTCTTCAAGATTATTTCAGCTATTTTGATTGGGTCTGTTGTTCCAAAGGCTTTTTGTAATTTCTCGTCAGATGCTTTTGTCGCTTTACTGGCGTCGGTAAAGATAATTTCTGTCACTAGCACTTGAGAGATTGAAATTGTTTTTCCAAGTCTATAAGAGAAGGCGGGTTGAGGCTTTACCAGTATCTCGAAGTGTTCACCATCTCGAGTTATCCGTGCAATTGTGTGGCGTTCGCTCATTAAACTTCACGGCCCTCAATACCCCTTTGGTAAGTCTCAACTTCCTTATCTGAAAGTATCCTCAGTTTTTTGGTTGCGGAGGGAATTACAGTTATTTTGATTCTCGGGGTTTCTTCTCTTGCCTTGAAAGATTTGATGAGACAGTTTATGGCAAGTTTTATTGCTGATTCTAAATCCATATCTTCTTTATACTCCGCTTTGAGAACGTTTTCTACTGTTTCGCGTCCTATGCCAACTGAGACTGCTCTATAGCCTCTATAGGAGCCGCTTGGATGGGTTGCGAATATTTTATTTCCTGCTTTGTCAACGCCACCAAATATAATTGAGACTCCGAAGGGTCTTACTCCCGCGTGTTGGGTGTAGAGTTGTTTTATGTCCCCGATCCGTTTTGTAATGATCTCAACGTCGATGGGTTCGTCGTACATTAGTCTGTTGCTCTGGGCGTAGATTCTTGCTTGGTCGATGAGGAGTCGGGCGTCGGATGATAAACCGACAACAGCTGCCCCTAAATGGTCATCCACTTCAAAAAGTTTCAAAGTGAAATCGGGATCTTGCAGATTTGTTTCCATTCTCTCTTCGGCTGCTAAAACAACTCCTTCGGAACAAACTATTCCCAATATGGTTGCTCCGCGATTTACGGTCTCAAGAGCATATTCTACTTGAAAGAGGCGCCCGTCTGGGGAGAATACCGTGATGGCACGATCATAAGCCCCTGGGGCAGCGAATATAGACAATTTATCACCTCACGCTTGGAATTCTATTTTGCTTGTTCAGTTGTGAGAATGCAACTAAAAACCTTTTCGTATTTTGGTTTTGTTGGTTTTTGGTCTTCTTCTCTGTACGAGTCTGGAGATGAATGAATCTTGCATAATAGTAACAGGTGAATGAGAAGAGGTTGTGCTACTTCTTTCTAGGTCGATAGAAAAGTAAACTGATTCCTGTGAGGGCAAGAACAATGCCTAATAGTTGGAGGTGCTCGAGGGTTTCTGCCAAGATAATTACTGATAACAATCCAGCAGATATAGGTTCTATTATAGAGACGATACTCCCCTTGGTTGCCTCGACATACTTCAACGCATGAGAATAAAGGAAATAGCCCAATAAAGATGGTATCCAAGCTATGATAAAGATAAGTAACCAGAGTTGACCAGGAAATCTTGTCACTTCAGGAAGAGAAAAAGCCACAACAAAAGTTAGTGCAATGGCACCAAGTCCATCTCCATAAAAGACCAAAGTCCAACTGCTGTAGTCATTTCTTAATCGTTTCACCATTGCAACGTAAACTGCAAAAAGCACACTAGACAACAATCCAAAGAAGATTCCAGGAAGATTAACGATAAGTGGAGAGGTCTCATAGATTTTGACCACAAACGATGCCCCCAAGAAGGTTAGAACGATTGCCAACACTGTCTTCTTCGTGACCATTTTCTTAAAGAGAAAAACCGACATGGCTGCGACGATTGCTGGATAAGTGTAGAAGAGCATCGCTGCAACGGTGGCTGTGGTGAAATCTACTGCATAGAGGTAAGCGACCCTTTGTAAGGCTATGGGGAATAATCCAAAGATCATGAAAAGGAGAATGTGGCGCCTTTTTATTTTGAGCAATTTTCTTCTAAAGATGAGAATTGGAAGGAATAGTGTGCAGGAGGAGATGCAAAGCCTTAGCATGATCAACAAGGTGGGCGTGATTCCGAGTTGGAGAGCCATCTTTCCGAGAACGCCTAATGTTCCCCAGAGAATTGACGCCATTGCAATCAAAAGAAATCCATACCCTTCTTTCATGGATGACACTAACCAGACATGAAAGTGCAAGACGAATGTAAGCCTACCGATTGCTTTCAAAAACGAAACTAATTCTACAATCTTAAGCTTAAAGTACCACATATGGGAAGAACTTGGAATGTGGTGTAGTGCAATGGGTTATGGAGAAGCATGGAATGTATTAGCAGACCTAATTGTGGAACTTCGGAAGAAAGGAGAAACAATTCCAGCCAATGTAATGAATGATCTCCGATCGGCTAAAACAATGATACATGTTTTCAAAGCTGATTCTGCACATGTCGAAAACATTCCTCAAATCGAAACGTACCTAGAAAGTGTTGAATCATACGTCTTTCTAGTAGCTGAAGAAAGATATGGGGCGAAATTTGTTGAAGAGTGGTTGGAAAAACTTTCACGAGCTAGGAGAAAAGTGGAAGAGAAAGAAGAAACTGTTTCCAAATTTGTTCCTGGGCTTCCACGAGGTAAACATTGGGTGAGAGTTCAAATTTCAAAAGACACTCCCAGAAAAGAAATCGAAAGACTAGCTAAGGAAGGAGAACTCTCCTGCAAAATGCAAAAGAATGGATATATGCTTGTCTACGGGGACATCGAAGGTATAAAGTCTTTTGTAAAAAATCTGAGAAAGCATCAAGTCTATTTGAGGCGAAGCACAGAAAATGCATAGAAAAAAACATGAAAAGAGGAAGGCTGAAGAGTAAAAAATATTTGTGTTTGCGAAGGATATAGGTATGTGCTTCGCCATGCCCAGAAGACCTTTGCACTTACGGTCTAATTTTGTTAAGAATTCTTATACTTAACATTAATTCATATCCGAGGGCATAAATTAAGACACTTGAAAGTCAAAATAGAGGAAACGTTTAAAGTTAATCCAAACAACTAAATCTATCAAAGGAGTGAAGACCCTTGCCCAATTTAGAGAAAGTTATCGAAAAATTTGTTAATAAAATAAAAGGAACCGAGCGAACTTCCGTAACCTCTGTGAACACTTCCACTAAGGTTTATCTGAGAGCTTTGCCTCTACGCACCCTAGATGACGTAGAAATAGTTAAACGTGAAGTAAAATCTGGAAACATTCTCATTTTAAGGATTAGTCCATTAGCTAGAAAAAGCATTGAAGATATTAAAAGGGCAGTGGATGAACTATGCAAATTCACTAAACTTGTCGGCGGAGATATTGCACGTTTGGGCGAGGAGCGAGTAGTGGTTACTCCCTCTTCCATTCAAATCTGGCGAGAAAAAACACCCGTTCCCAGTGATGAGGAGACACCTACCGCAGCATAGTTCGATGTGGAAACCGTTAAGTTTTTAAGCGTTTGCGCGCACGCTTGATGTTTCAAGACTTGCCAATCTTTTTTGCATCTTCGTAGAATGTTTATAAATCAAAATGATCCTCTGTTAAGAATCGGGGATGTTGATTGGCTACTAATCTAGAGATTATTTGCCCAGTATGTAACAAGCCAATGTGGGTAACAATTCCAAGTGGTACCAAATTTATTAGAGCTGAAAATGAGAGGGATAGCAGTAGAGAACATCATAATCATGTGTATTGTCCACACTATAAATCCAAACTTGGGATAAATTGGATTGATGTGAAGTGAATACCCCCTTGCAACCGTATACTACTACATTTTCATAGTAAATGCCTGCTCTTACGTAGATAGTGTCTCCATCACTTGCTGCATTTATAGCCTCTTGTATTGTGTGGAAGTCTGCTGGTCCGTCATCATCCACAGTCCAAGTTGTAGGAGTGGCTTTGACAGGCTTAATGAACCGTAGATTAATTGCAGTGCATGATAGAAGTAGTATTGAAACCAAAGCTGACAAGATAATTTTCTTGTTTATTTTTCTCCCTCCTCTTTACAGATACGTCTTTCAAGCATTTAACATTTCAGAAAGATTCTTCTATCGAATAATTCTTCCCTACATATCATTGTTAGATAGTGATTTGTTATGGGTAAGCGTATAGACTGCAGGTTCATTGACTACTTCCTAACTGAAAGCAAGTATTGATGTCACAACAAGAAAGACTATGTTGATCCAGAAAGCTCGATATGTGATAAGTTTAAAGCTCCAATAAAAGCCCTCTATGGTTAAAATCTTCAAACAATGGAAAAAGAGGGGAAGTTATTTATTGTCTCCACGTGCAGGATAGTAGCGACCATCTTCTGTTTCCTTGACGACTCCGTACTCTGGGAGTCTTACTATAAATAAAAATGGGAATTGATCAGAGAAAAATTTATTTTCCTCTTCATTTCTGGATCAGCAATGTTTTCCGTCACATTTTAAGTAATACCGACCGTCAGGAGTTCTCTTAACACTCAGTATTTCTAGCCACTTCTCCTTCAGACCAATTTTCTCAAGTTCTTTTAGTTTCTTAGCAGTCTTCGGAGAAACAGCTCCTGCTTCCTTGAGTTTTGTCAAAGTATAGCCTACAGTTCCGATGTTTTGTAACGTTCCAATGAGGGGGCACATTTTCTTTCATCCTTTATGTTGGCAGTGGGTGTATGAACCATGGAATGCACAGTTCAACTTCAAAGTAACCGATTTCCAATGAACAAGGTATAACCTCGTCCCATGGAGTGATTATGATATGGTAGAATTTTAATTTTCCGGCTAAGACGACCTTTGTCAACCCAGTATGCTTTTCAGCACTTGGGTCCAATCCAAAGAAAATTAGGTCACTGACGCTTTTATTTACTGAACCTGTGGTATCTACTCCGACGCTCAAAATAGGCTTATACGACGACAGTTGCCAATGATGGTCTTCTTCTAGAGTCGTTGTATATCGAGAAACCTCTTGACCTTCCAAGAATTTAAAGTATGAAGCAACCCCCTTTATGCCAAATCCGACAGTAGATCCAAGTAGTGCTTGAACAGGAGTTATGGTTCCACGAGTGGCCAGGACAGCGGCAATAAATGCTAAAGTCTCTGCGCCGAAATCCGCAGCTATTATGAACCCGGGATCTATCTTACCTCCACTATCACCAGTATCGTATTCTAAACCAGTGATAGTCAAATGGGGGAAACTATAGACATCTATTGTATAGTCGTAGAGGCCCACTGCACAATAGTAATACCATGCTTGGTGCCTGCCCAGTATAAGGTTTGTATCGATTTCCCTCAATGTGAAATTCAGTGGGATTCCTATGTCATCATGTCCGCTAGCAATTAAGCCCCATTCTGCCCACATGTTTGCTAGTGAAATTTCCAGAGATGCGTTCCACCAGACCGCACCAGTATAATTCACATCTAGAATTACTCTAATCTCGTATGATCTCTCAGAGCCTGCTGGATCGGTCGGCGATTTCCATTCAGCTGAACCATGAACCACCCCTTCATTTAGCGTGATGCCGCCTCCGAGATTCGTAATGCTGGTTTCACTGTAAAACTTTGGTGGTCCAATTCTGTCTTTTTGTTTTGACCATGAAACGTATTGAAAGTCTAGCAATCCAGTTGCATTGATTTCTCCAAACTTGAAACTGATGTCATACGAATTCGTACCAATATTTTTGTCTAGATTACCCATCGGGTAGCAGAAGCCATCTCCCCATGCATATACTGTATCGTAGGGACTGCAATCCCATTCCCAGTCCTGCCAAACTGTACCATCTAGGCAAAAGTCGTCTATGAAATCATCAGCATATCCTATCATGAAGTAGTCATCCTTAAAGTTAATCCATGTAGTCGTTGCCACTGTGTATCTCACCTCGTTGTCTCCATCGTCTGGAACCTCTACAGTAAATTGAACCAGTCCAGCTTCACCAGCCTCTGGATCTCCGTCAAGGGCAACAAAGAATTTCATTTTTCCATCGCCTAATTGCTCTGCGTAGTTAAATTCAAGAGTATGATAACCCCAAGCCAAGTTTCCTAAGTCTACGTTGAGTGGCCCAGGTGTAGAGCCTGAATATTTTAGATCTCCATCTATCTTCACGTTGGACACCCAATCATCTACTTCAACTGCCTTGAACCAGAAATCTCGCATATGCCAGTAATCCCAAACATACACTTCTATTTCATGATGATAAGTGACAAGAGCATCACTGTAACTTGGAACATCAAATTCATAATCAGTCGAGTACGCATAGGGTTTTTCTCTAAAGTCAGCGTTGTCAATCCAAGCTTTAAAGTCGGGAAAACCATGTATAATAACCTTTACTGCTGTAGTAGTATCTGGAAGCGCAACTGAGACTAAGACCCTGTGCCATCTTGTTTCAGTCGGACAAACCTGCACACCATACGTCGTGTTGCTACCACCCGAGTATTCATAGTAAATCCTGGCTTCAGCGATGTTCTCTGAACCATTAGAGGCAACCGATTCCGGTAGAAACCAAAATGAGAATGTCACTTCCTTCCCCTTAATAGCTTCAACAATATCATTGTCTAGCCACTGCCACATTTGGTAGTCGCCTCCTCCATTTGTGTACCACGAGTATGAGCCGTCAAGGGGGTTGGTTTCTTTTCCAAAATCAAAATTAACTATGACTTTGTCGAAGAGATCTACAGTGCCATCCCCGTTTAGGTCTGTGTTTGGGGGGTGCGGACAGTATGGACAGGGTCCAGGAAAGTCGGGCGGACCGTGCCAGTACATCTCGTCTGTGGGGTTGTAGTTGGCTCCAAACGCTGCGCCAACAAGCAACTTGTCGAAAACATCACAAGCTTTGTCGCCGTTCACGTCGCCTCGCAGTTCTCGCCGTCCATTATTATTCGACTCCCAAGGCGGACACCTATATACCCCATCACCAGGAATGGAGTAATCGCGACCTTCAAAACTCCAGTTCTTCAAAGGCTCCACAAACTCTGAAGTCAAGATTATGTCTGCAGGGACAATGGGACTGAGCAGAGGACTAAGCATACTTGTAAAGATAATAGCTATAGCAAAGACTGATATTGCTTTTTTCAGGTTGATTTTTCACACCTCCTTTCATTTGGGTACTCTTATCATTGCGCCCCACACTCGGCGCTCAGAAATACGTCAATGTATAGTCTTTTAGGGAAGACGAAATGTTTCCGAAACACAGAGATGAGTGAAAATATTCAAAGGATTACTTTCGCTTTCGTCTCTCCCTCTCCACAATCAGTTCCTTCGTCTTGTTTTTAAGGCTGGAAATTGACTAGAGATTTTGGGAACTCTGTTGAACTCGAACCAGTTGATAGCCTCTCTGTGCAGACAGAAGATCATAGAGACTTTATCTAAGATGGGGCAGACTCACATGATGGATCTGGTACGCAGAGTAAACAGCACTTACAGCCAAGTGAATCGGAACATAGAAATTCTTGAATGGGAAGGCATTGTTGTAACTAAGAAACTTGGTCGCATGAAAATGATACAACTGAGACGAGAAGATGAAAAAACAAAAGCGATACTCAAAGCCTTGGAGATATTAAAACAGCAGCAACTTTTAGAAGACCTTTATCCTCTCCAAGAAAGGGTTACGTCTTTTGCGTCTGGATAGAGTTCCCTGGTTGAATGAACTGCTCTAAACACGGTTGTGGCTTCAGGGAATATGCGTTTATAATCTACTTCTTTGAAGATTCTAGCCAGCTTCCCTTTGTGAACCTTCTTGATCCTTTTTCTGAGTGTTTCTCTTCCACATTGAAGGGTTGCGATGTCTCCAGCTTTAGCGTTTTTCCATTGAGGTCTAACAGTTCTCAAATCCACATCTTTCTTACCAGACTTGTACGAGTTGAAGTCGAAGGAATGCATAAAAGGGCAACAGAGCGATTGTCAATATATGGTAAGAAGAAGAATAACAGTGACTATTAGCAGAGAGTTGGTTGCCTGGTTAGACGAGGAAGTTGAGAAACTACGGTTCCGCAACTACAGTCATGGCGTCGAAGTCGCCTTAGCCAAACTGAAGAAGTCATCTCGCAACAGCAATAATAGAGGTTAATGAGGTCTACTACCACATCGAGCACACGTAAGTTCCCGGACTTCCTCACGTAGTATGGTTCGATCACCTACTGGGAAATTCTCACCAGCCGGCTCAAGATTGCATACTACTTCTTGAACCGCGCGCGCGGCGGTATTTTGGCCTTCATACCTGCATCGCTTGCACTTATAGGAGCAATTAAAGAAAAGAAAGGCGTCTAAGGTACATCGCAACTTATTTGTTATAAACGGAATCTTTAATAGAACTCATGAGGCGTGCTTGACTGTTTAGTTCACGATAGTGATTTAAATTGTCGGTTTGGCACACAAAAGTTAAAGAACTTAGCGGTTTAAACGCTGTCCTACCGCAGCATAATGGTTTCCAAATTTTCTGGAGCAATTGTTTCAATCTTATATTTCCTTTGGAAAAATCTAGCCATACCCATGCATTTCCTTTTTTCGCCGTGGCATACAATGATTCTTTCAGGTCTCGGCATGACTCGATGAATATAATTAACGATCTGTTTTCTGTCCGAGTGACCCGAAAATCCCTCAGTTGATTCAATCCTTAGATTCACTTTTACAACTTCAATTTTTCCCTCGTTATTTATCATGGATGTCTCTGTCAAGCCCTTCTGCACCCTTCGCCCCAATGTTCCTTCTATCTGGTAACTCACAAAGATTATTGTGTTACGGTCATCTGATGCCAAACGTTTGAAATAGTCTATTATTGGGCCACCTTCCAACATACCAGAAGTGGCTATAATGATGCTTGGTTCCCCATCTATGATTTCTTCCCTTGCACTGGGATGTTCAACTATGGTAAAGTAATCAGATTGAAACGGGTTGATTCCTTCATGTAATATACTATTTCGCACATCCCTAGCTAAATATTCAGGATAAGCGGTGTGAATTGCAGTTGCTTCAGAAATCATGCCTTCAATAAACACTGGTGCCTCTGTCAACAACCCTCGTCGCATATATCCATCAATGATTAACATAATTTCTTGAGCCCTTCCAACTGCTGGAACCGGAATCAAAACTTTACCTTTTCGATCCAAGGTTTCATTTATGATAGACGTAAGTTTTCCTTCGGCTTCTATTCTAGAGGGCATCACGTCTTGTGGAGCGCCATATGTGCTTTCAGTAATTATTGTTTCAACCCTTGGAAACTCTGTAATGGCTGACTCAAGGAGCACAGTTCTCCCGTACTTGTAGTCCCCAGTGTAAACGATGTTATGGATACCTTCTCCAATATGCAAATGAACCAAGGAAGAGCCCAAAATATGCCCTGCATTATGCAAGGTCAAACGGATATCAGGTGCTATATCGGTTACGGCTCCATATCGCAATGGTAGTGTATGTAGCACCGTTTCCCGTACATTCTTTTGATCATAGGGTGGCACAGTTCCTTGTTTGCTTGATACGTCTAAATAGTCTAACTGAAGCAATGTCATGAGATTAGAGGTTGGAGCTGAGCAGTAGACAGGTCCATCGTAACCGTATTTGTAAAGGAATGGAACTAGGCCGCAATGATCTAAATGTGAATGGCTTATAATAACAGCGTCTAAGGTGTCTAAGTCGAATTGAGGAGTGTCAAGT
>Ga0209636_10003330_pt1 | contig 16385 bp, 12 predicted proteins | sample DeeMarSWOR152_54_FD_187464 | JGI IMG/M metagenome (GOLD analysis project Ga0209636, IMG submission 187464) | Marine sediment microbial communities from White Oak River estuary, North Carolina - WOR-1-52-54 (SPAdes) (version 2) | ecosystem: Environmental > Aquatic > Marine > Intertidal zone >...
CGATGATTTTGTTATCCATATTCATGCCCTTCATTAGTAGGTTATTTTGGTTAAAATATTCACTTTTTCCTACTTGAAGGGCAAATTCTGTACCTACAAACTCGAGCCGCACCCGACCGTTACCACCCTGCCAGGACGAGCAAGATATTTGCAATTGCCATCCAGATTTGTTATGTTTCTGATGTTGAGATGCAGAGGAGGGTAGTCAAGCGGTCTATTGGTTAAAAGCCGGATTGGATAAATGTGAATCGAAGGTTATTAGATGAGAGGCAGACGAACAATACTCTTTGTGGTAATCGTATTTGTAGTTTCAATGTGCTCAGATGCTAAGGCATTTGAGTACGGAGACGCCATACGCAACAAGGCCGAGGCATTCATCCGAAAAAACGACCGCAATAAGGACAGTCAGCTCTCGCTTGACGAGTTGCCGGGGAGCGTAAGGCGGTTGGACCGTTCCCCAGAGGCTCGGATTCCATCCGGGACAAAAGTGGAACGAGACATAGTCTATGCCCAGGTCGGCGAAAAGAAGCTCCTTCTTGACCTATACCTTCCTTATAAAACAATAGGGTCCGTACCCGTGATAGTCTGGGTGCATGGTGGAGGTTGGCTGGGTGGCAGTAAGGGCACTGGCGGCCGAGCCCGTCCTATGCTCAATAGAGGTTTTGCCGTGGTGGATGTTGGCTACCGCCTCAGTGGCGAAGCCATTTTCCCTGCCCAAGTCGAAGACTGCAAAGCAGCGGTACGCTGGGTGCGTGCAAACGCGGCCAAATACGGTCTCGACCCCGAGCGCATAGGCGCATGGGGCAGCTCGGCAGGCGGCCATCTGGTTGCATTCTTAGGCACGGCGGGCGATGTGAGAGAATTCGACACCAACATAAATGGCGAATACTCGAGCCGGGTGCAGGCCGTATGCGACTGGTTCGGCCCAACTGATTTTCTGCAGATGGACAAGCATTCGCTCGAGGGCAGCCTCTTGACTCACGACGCCCCCAATTCGCCCGAGTCACTGCTGGTTGGAGGACCAATTCAGGAGGAACCATACCGCTCATTGGCCAGGAAAGCCAACCCAATCACGTATGTGACCAAAGACGACCCACCCTTTCTTATCATGCACGGCGACAAGGATATGTTGGTGCCTCTTCATCAAAGTCAATTGCTGTACGACGCCCTGAAGAAAGCCGACGTTGACGCAACACTTTATGTTATCAAAGGCGCTGGACACGGTTTGGGCGGCGGCGAAAAAAGCTCAGAGGAATTATTTGAAATGGCAGCCGCATTCTTCGATAAGCATTTGAAGCCACGAAAGCCGAAAGCCGGTCCCACCCATCCGGACGAAAAGTACGGCGAAAACGAGAAACAGGCCTTCGACCTGTACCTGGTTGACAGCGAGAAGCCTACTCCGCTATTCATCTGGATCCATGGCGGGGGCTTTCGCGGCGGAGACATGCGAGGTGTCAGCGCGGCGATGATTCAACGCTTCGCCCGGCATGACGTCTCGTTTGCGTCGATGAACTATCGACTGACCAACGTTGGGCCGTACCCGATGCAGATGCTGGACGCGGCGAGGTGCCTCCAGACTATTCGTCATCGAGCGAAGCGGTACAACATCGACCCGAAGCGGGTCGCCTGCGGCGGCGGGTCAGCGGGGGCCGGCATCTCCATGTGGCTGCTGTACCACGACGACCTGGCCGAGGCGACAAGCGACGATCCCATCGCCCGCCAGTCCACCCGTATCACCTGCGCCGTCAGCAACGGCGGGCAAACCTCATACGACCCCCGCGTTATCCAGAAACTGTTCAACACCAGCCAGGTTCACGAGGCGTTGATTAGCCTCTACCGTATGAAGGACGACAAAGACCTGAATCGTCCTGAGCTGATAAGGCTGTTTGAGGACGCCTCTATCATCAACCACGCCACGCCCGATGATCCGCCGCTGTACCTGTACTACCCACAGGCGAACAAGCCACTACCCCCCAATTCGACCGGCCAACAGCACATTCACCACCCAAAGTTCGGCTTTTTCCTCAAGGAAAAGACCGACAAGCTCGGACTGGAAGTCGTCCTCAAGCTCCGCGAAGACTTCAAGGGCGGCAACCGAAATAGTCCTGAGATAATGCGACACCAAGTGGACTGGGTGCTGAAACATTTTGGCATCGAAGCAAGAGAAACCGATTAGAATTATCACCGATGAGGCCGTGCAATAGTAAGAGAATATAGCAAACAGAGTTTACAAGAGGGTTTTGAGTATGGTTTTTAGTGCCGTGTATTACAAAGTTTTTAGAGAGGTAAAGCGAATTTGTTTAAGGAAGGTTTATAGCCGCAAATGACATCAGTTGACATCGGTATGGGTGTTATTTTTGACCTCGACGGCGTGCTGGTCGATACCGGCTGGGCCCACAGGCAATCCTGGTACGACCTCGCGGAAAAGGAAGGCTTTTACATGTCGGACGAGTTCTTCTACCGCACATTCGGCATGCGAAATTACCAGATAATTCCAATGCTGCTCGAGCGGGAGGTGCCTCCGCAAGAGATAGAGCGCCTGTCTGAATGGAAAGAACAACGCTATCGTGAGCTTATCGCAGACAAACTGGCCCTGCCGAAAGGAGTAAAGACATTGCTCGATGAGTTAAAAAGCAAAGGTTTTCTCCTGGCGGTCGGTTCTTCAGCACCGCGAGCTAACCTGGGTCTTATTCTGGAGCGTCTGCACCTGCACGATTATTTCGACGCTTATATTATCGGCGAAGACGTAAGCAAGGGCAAGCCGGCACCAGAGACATTTCTCAAGGCCGCCGAAAAACTTTCGTTACCGCCAAGCCGCTGCGTAGTTGTGGAAGACGCAGCTCAGGGAGTCGAAGCCGGCAAGGCAGCAGGGATGCCGGTGGTGGCAGTTACCACTACAAGAAACCGACCGGATCTGATAGAAGCGGACATAATCGTTGATAGTTTAGCTGAATTACAGGCTGAGGACTTCATAAAGCTGCTCACAAATCGAATCCATTAATTCATACGATTCAGTCCCAAACCCACCATTTTACCCCCCCGCTCGCCTCGGACGGGAGGAAAGTGAAGAAGAAACGCCGATTTCTACTGAGAATTCCGTATACCGGCCAGCTTTCGTGTACGACACGCTCCTATCTTATTTCCAAAATGACTTAGTTAGCCGCAAATCAGGAATTTTTTTTTGCAATAAAACCCAAATAAGAACCGTCTTGAATAAATAGTAACAAAGGTCATAGTCTATATAAACTTTGGGCAAGGTCCCCGCCGGGCGGGAACCCAGCATATTCATAAGAAAGAACAGAATTGTAACTCAAAGACTCAGATTTGACATGTGTGCATTGCGAAGTAAACGACGAACATTTCATAAGATCAGATCGAGCTTTCCGTTCATAAGGAGTTGTATAATTTGTTTGAATCCCGTGAAAGTCTCAAAATTCAGGCCCAGTCGGCTGTCGTTGCGTAGGAGAGGGTAAACAGCAGTAACCCCCGCTTGTTGCTGGCGGGGGCAGGAAGGACCCAGAAGCGGGATTTGCTGAAGGCTAAGGAATCGTTGGTTTTAGTGCAAAACTCCTTGACTTCAGGGGTCATAAGTTATAGGATAGCAAAATTAGAGTTGGAACCGGATATGGGATTACTTCAAGTTGATGAAAGTGGACTATGGTAGGAATTCTTGCTGGAGGTCACTGATTATGTCAAACAATAATGCTAAAACCGGCCGTAACAGGCTCAAATCTCCCAAAACGCTTGGCGTGATTGTGGTAGTTGCTTCAATTGCCCTAATTGCTGTGTGGCTGACAGTGGTACGAGGCGGTGAGGATCCAATGAGCAATTTTGCCACGTTTACTGTGAAACGAGGTCCGTTGACCATCAGCGTATTGGAGTCCGGCACCATCCAGCCGCGGGAGCAGATCACTCTCAGAAACGAGGTCGAGGGAAGAACGTCTGTTGTGAGCCTAGTTCCGGACGGCGCTATGGTCAAGGCCGGAGATCTGCTGGTCGAGCTGGATGCCAGTACCCTTACAGACGCTATAATCGACCAGGAAATCAAAGTACAGAATGCGCACGCGGCTTATATCGACGCAAATGAGACCCTCGCCGTAGTGAATAATCAGGCTATAAGCGATGTGAATTTGGCCGAGCTGACCCTGCGGTTCGCCATACAGGATATGAACCAATACCTGGTAGGGCAGTATCCCAACGAACTGACAAAGGCTACGAACGAAATAACTCTTGCAGATGAGGAGCTTAAACGTGCCACGGAGACCTTGTCCTGGTCAAAGAAGCTGTACGAACAGCAGTACATCTCCCAGAATGAACTAATGGCCGACCAGTTGGCTGTGACCCGCAGCACGAACACGTTGAGCGTGCGAGAGAACGACAAAAAGTTGTTGGAGGAATTCACCTATAAACGCAACGTAAGTCAATTCAGAAGCGATGTCTACCAGGCTCAAATGGCGCTGGAGCGGGCCCATCGTAAGGCCTCGGCCGACATCGTGCAGGCGGAGGCGAGCCTGAAGGCTAAAGAGCTTGAGTATAAACGTCAACAAGATAAGTTGAAGAAAATGAAGGATCAGTTCGCAAAGACGAAGATATATGCCCCCCAGGATGGGATGGTGGTCTACGCCACCACTTCCGGAAGGCGCGGGCCATTCGATCGTCGAGAGCCGTTGGATATCGGTGTTGAAGTAACCGAACGGCAGGATCTGATACGACTTCCAACTGCCACATTGATGAAGGCTGCGGTGGATATTCATGAATCGAGCCTTCAAAAAGTCCGGGTGGGGCTTCCCGCCGTCATCACTGTTGATGCGCTACCGGGCAAAAAGTTCTTGGGCCGCATAGATTCTATCGCGCGCTTGCCGGACGCCCGGAGTATGTGGATGAATCCCGATCTCAAGATTTATCCCACCGAAATATACCTGGAAGACAACGACAGTGAGCTTCGTACGGGAATGAGCTGCGCGGCCGAGATTATCGTTGCTCAGTATGAGGATGCGGTATATGTACCGGTTTGGGCCGTGTTGCGCGTCGCAGGACAACCTACGGTTTACGTTGTCAAGGACGGGTCTTACGCGGAGCGGAAGGTCGAGGTTGGGCTGGACGATAACAGGATGATCAGAATCATCAGTGGTCTTGACGAGGGGGAAGTCGTCTTGCTGACCCCTCCTTTGGAACCCAGCGCTGTTGAGCCAGGGTATGCAACCACAGGGGCTGCATCGCCTGATGCCACGGATACTTCGGATGTCATGAAGCAAAGGATAAACGAGAGTCTTGAAAAAGCCAACGGGGCGCAAGTGGGAATGCCGAGTCCGGGCTTCGGTGATTTTACGGGTCGAGAGACGCAGACGCCCCGTTCTGAGGCAAGAGGCGGCGCCGAGGAGGGTGGTCCTCAACAGGGACAAGGTGAAGGGGGGGGATTCCCAGACATGTCTTCCGAACAGATGCAAAAGATGCGACAGAGATTCGAGAACATGTCGCCCGAAGAGCGGCAGAAAGAGATAGAAAAGATGAAGCAGAGATTCGAGAATATGTCCCCTGAAGAGCGAGAGAAAATGCGGCAGCGGTTCCAGGGTAGGGGCCGGAGGGAAGGTGGGGGCCAGCGACAGGGAGGAAGCGAGAGGCCGCAAAGGGGGGAAAGGGATCAGTAGATGGTAAACCAAGGCCACGCCCACGACAATGCAGAAATAATAAGGCTTGAGAATGTCTACAAGATATACCAGATGGGAGTGCAGGAAGTAAAAGCGTTAGCTGGTATAACTGTGTCGTTCAAAAGGGGCAGCTTCTGGGCCATCATGGGCCCCAGCGGTTCAGGCAAAAGCACCATGATGAACATCCTTGGATGCCTTGATCGGTTATCCTCAGGCCGATATTACCTTGAAGGCCAGGATGTGAGTGGACTCGATGACGATGCCCTGAGTGAGCTTCGGCTCAGACATCTTGGGTTCGTATTCCAGAGCTTCAACTTGATACCACAATTAACCGTCCAAAGAAACATAGAGCTGCCGCTTTACTATCTGGGGTGGGATTCAACACGAGGCGCTCAGCGTGCACAGGAGCTCGCGGACGAAGTGGGACTTGGAGATAGAGCGCATCATCGCCCCACAGAGCTGTCCGGTGGTGAAATGCAGAGGGTCGCTATTGCGAGGGCATTGGCCAACGATCCTCAGATAATTTTTGCAGATGAGCCAACAGGTAATCTGGATACGACGACAGGAGAGCAAATCCTGGAACTGCTTAAGAAACTGAACCGCCAGGGCAAGACAATAATTATAGTGACCCATGAAGCTGCTATCGCCACACATGCCCAAAACAAGCTGCACATGCTGGATGGCGTGATCGACAGAATTGAGGAGAGCGCTGATGAGACAAACTAAGATACTAAGAAACATACTGTTAGGAATGGAGAACCTGCTGCTTCACAAGCTGCGTTCATTTCTGACCATGTTGGGAGTTGTCTTTGGCGTAGGAAGTGTCGTAGCAATGCTATCGGTGGGTGAAGGGGCCAGCAAAGAGGCTCTTGAACAGATTCGAAAACTTGGCAGCAACAACATCATTATCTCAGCGAAGAAATCCGCGGAAGAAGAGGCCACGAGTACTCAGCATGCCCACATGAGTATCTACGGCTTGACCTACGAAGATCATCACAGGATTTCCGAGAGTTTCACAAATATCCAGCGAACCGCTCCGGTGAAACTAATGCGCAAGGACTCCCGTCTCCGTGAGAGAGCGATGGAACTTCGCGTGGTAGGGACGACACCTGAATGGTTCAAGCTTGTGCCCCGGAAGGTCCTCGCTGGCCGTGTGCTCATTCCCCCGGACGAGGATAAACAGGCACCGGTGGCCGTTTTGACTGAGTTTGGTGCACGCAAGCTGCTGGCGACCGAGCACACCATCGGCGAGACGGTTCGCATCGGGGGAGACCAGTTTGAGGTGGTTGGCATTGTCAAAAGTGAAAGCGGCCAGGCAGGGAACATTCAGATACCTGACCAAGAGATCGACGCCTATATTCCCATGACGGTAGCACGCAATTACTTCGGGGACATATTTGCCAAGGAAACATCGGGTACACGGGTGATGGAGAAGGTCGAACTACATCAGATAATTGTCCAGGTGGATGAGCCGAAGAGAGTAGAGGCCGTGGCGGCGGGCATCGAAAGAATGCTGGAGAAGTTTCATAAGAAAGAAGATTACGCTGTTAGCGTACCACTCGCATTGCTCAAACAGACCGAGGCTACCAAGCGAACGTTCAGCATAGTGTTGGGCTCTATTGCCGGCATTAGCCTATTGGTCGGCGGAATCGGAATAATGAATATTATGCTGGCTTCGGTAACAGAACGTACACGTGAGATAGGAATCAGGCGCGCTATTGGTGCCAAGCGCAGACAGATTGTCTTTCAGTTCCTTATCGAGACCACAGTGCTGTCTACTACGGGGGGCATCATTGGTTTGGGCGTGGGTGCTCTTATCCCGTTTTTGATAACGTACTTTTCCGGGATGGTCACATTGATGACCTTGAAAGGAATTCTACTGCCCCTTCTAATCAGCATGACCATCGGAATTCTCTTCGGATTATATCCTGCGATGCATGCCGCCAAAGTAGACCCCATTGTAGCTTTGAGGCATGAATGATACATCTGTTCTCCGAAGTATTATGAAGGATGAATCGACAGCAAATAGACGGAGAAATTCGCGTCGTTCCATACCGCACCCGCCCTTGCAGCGCTATTCCACTCCTGCGCTTCAATAACTCTGATATGGCCGTTCTCTCAATACCACAATTCCTGACAAAAGGCGGAAACGAGAACCGCCTTTTATGACATGTGCTTTTCCAGCGCCTTGCGTTCCTCTTCGTTGAGCGGTTGAGCGTCGCGGGCGGCCGAGACGTTGATACGTAGATGTTCGAGCGAACCCATGCCGACCACGGCCGCCGAAATCGGTAATCCAAGAGCATAACGAATCAGCATCCCCGCCTGTGCCTGGCGCGGTGCCGCGTCGTGGTACCAGACGTCGTCATTTTTGATCGGATTGCCAATGGCCAGCGAGCCGAGACCGCCGCCCATCACCTTCATAGCCAGGATTCCCATCTTCTTTTTACGAGCGAGGGGAAGAACGAGCTCCTGGTATGAACGCCGCCTCATGGTGGGATTAAACGTCGTTAGGACTGTGTCGAAATTGAATAACTTGATCGCGAGAAGCATCGACTCAGCGCTCTCGTGCCCCGTAACCCCGATGAAACGGGTAGCCTTTTCATCGCGCAGTTTATGCAAGGCCCTTAGGACACCATCAGGCCTGTCCCATTTCGCGAAGTCTTCGTTGTCACCGACGCCGTGTATCTGGAGAAGATCCAAGCGATCCGTACGCAGGCGCTTGAGGCTGGCCTCGACATCCCGCATGGCGCCGTCGTACGAGCGGCTGCCGGTCTTGGTCGCAAGAAAGACCTCCTTACGCCTGGTGGCAAGCACTTCGCCGAAGTTGCGTTCAGACTGACCGCTGCCATACGCGGGCGCTGTGTCGAAGTAGTTAATCCCGGCATTGAGTGCGGCCTCTGCCAGCTCCGCGGGATGAAACCTCGCCGTCGGCGCCTCTTTCATCGCTACAAAGCCACCCAGAATCAAAACGCTCACTTCAACGCCCGTTTTCCCCAAAACACGTCTTGGGATGGCTGGTTTCTTTGGCTCTTGCTGTTCAGCGGATTCACTTCTAACACTCGCCCGCACGCTCGTCGTCCCGACGGCAACCACTGCGACTAACGATCCCATAAATTGTCTTCGCTCCATCTTGTCACCTCCTTAAGTTCTGTTTGCGCTCTTCGGCAGAAAAGCCCCTAAAATCCTCACGTCCAGAGGTCTCTGCGTCGAAAACTACACTGGTAGTGTAAGCTTTATCGAAGATATACCCATCGCACTGGATGAAATCGTACCGGGCACAGTTTGATCATACAACATTTTTCTCTGTAGATTCTGTTCTGCAATAAGGCAAGTGTCTCGTTCTCGGCTTTCCTGTTCAGGTACCCCTGCTCTGCCCGCCATTTCCTGGTTATCTCCATCAGCATAGCACCAACCAATCGCAGCAACGAAGCTCTATTAGGAAACAAACCAGTCACTTGTGTTCGTTTACTTCCATTCCCACACATCTGAGCCGCTCCCCCATTGGCTAAAGCGTACCTTCCTCTACCAAGGCTGGGTAGAAAATGTAGAATGACCCTTCCCTACTTTATCGAGTTCGTCAACTCAATATTATGACTGCTATGAGGCCAATTTGGCCTGCTTACCAAAAATTGGTCCAGTTTTATGAGAGGATAACCAAGACGACAGTCAATAGGAAGAATAGAGTTATAGAGGCACGGCAGTTCCAGAGTTTCCTTATTAACCGACCCGGCAATCGCTCTCTTGCTTGGCACAGCTCCGGCAGTCGTCAGCAGGAAAGTCTAATTCTTCTGCGATTGAATCATAAGAGATTTGGAAATACTTGACAAATTTAAGGAACTGGGCAGAATCTATGTAGGTAGATGTCTTCGGGATATGTACGCGAGCGGAAATAGAAAATTTTGACTGAGTCAATTTTCCTCAAGAGGGACCCGCTGTAGCAGGGTATTTCTTTTCTATGGCTAACAAAAAAGGCCGAAATGTGTTGCGGATTAGGCCGGCAAGAGAGAATGACGTTCACGACCTTGTTATCCTGGAGGAAGAGTGTTTTGACACCTACTATTACAGACGGCATAAATTCGACGCTACAAAGTTTTACGGTTATCTCCAAGGGAAACGACTTATCTTGCTGGTAGCAGTTCTTAACTTCCGCCTAATCGGTTATGTGGCCGGTTCACTCCACACATCGCAATCTGAATCAGTGGCTTTTCTCGACAGTATCGCGGTCTCGCCGGGAGTAAGAGAAAAAGGCATCGGCAGCCGGCTCCTGCGGCACTTTATTGAACAGGTGAAACGACAGGCCTGTAAAAAGGTTAGGCTCGAAGTAGCGCTAGCCAACGACAACGGGATCCTTTTCTTTTCGAGGCGGGGATTTCGAAAAATTCGCAATCTACCGGAATTTTACGGTAAAGGGCTTGATGGAATACTGATGGAATTCGACATTTCAACAACCGAGGACTGAAACACACGTTCCTTTGCGAGGCTTTGACGGCTTGAAGATGGGACAGGTCGTGTGCATTCAGGAAAATAATATCCCTGATTGAAACGGCCTTGCGTAGGCCTTGCGGTATAGCCTAAAAGAGCCATGCGTAAAGTGCCATTATCCAGAGCAATATCCTGACTATGAGCAATATGATGAGCTGAAGGGGCCTTAGGGTTTTCGAGAGCTGGCTTTGGGATTGGTGGGTTGAGGTGGTTGGTAAATGCGGCGAAAAATTGCGCGATTTAATCGTATTCATCCGGCAGATTTGATATTCTTTGAGAAGATTAACTGGAAATCGCTGCCAGGGTGATAAAGCGTATGCCAGCAAAAGTTATTCTGCCTGTAAGAACGCTTACGAGAACACGAGTCGGTAAACTCAACTCACGAGGTCTGGTTGTCGGCAAATGCAGAGCGCTAACGAAAAGCGAATTGACATATTCGAAAAAAGCCACAACCGGCTAATCAACAGATACGTAAAAGGCCGATGAAGTATCAAACGTGACTCCACAAAAGGCGGCTTCTTTGAGATAAAAAACGCGATTGAAGAGACTAAATGAATGGGTGCCAAACGTCTAAAAAAGAATAAAAAATCATCATATAGTAAAAAACACGACAAACGGCGTGAAAGAGAAAGGCATATGCCGGCAGAGGAAAAAACTATTTCCACATCAAGAAGAGAAAGTGAACAAAAAGACAAGAAAAAAGTGACACGGCAGGCAGTAAGGGGTTGGCGTCTCTGGCTGTTTCGCCTTATTGCTGTAACCGTCATTCCGATTCTATTGTTTTTGCTGGTAGAGTTGTCACTGCGTATCATCGGTTACGGTTTTCCTGCGGCTGCGATTATTAAATATGAAGTAAACAACAGGGTGTACTACTGTGACAATGTTAAATTCAACTGGCGGTTTTTTCCTCGGCATCTTGCCCGCGAATTTCAGCCATTTATTTTTCCTGCGGATAAGCCGCAGGATACCTATCGAATCTTTATTCTGGGCGCGTCCGCCGCCAAAGGTGAGCCGGACGCGGCATTTTGTTTCGGACGATTTTTGCGGGTAATGCTGAGGGAGCAGTATCCAACAGTAAACTTTGAAGTTATGACCACGGCAACGGCGGCGATAAATTCGCATGTGGTTTTGGAGATAGCAAAAGACTGCGCCCGGCATGAGGCTGATCTATTTATCGTATATCTCGGCAACAATGAAGTTACCGGGCCGTACGGGGCAGGTACCGTCTTTGCACCACTTTCGGGTAGTTTGCCTCTGATTCGTATCGGAATTGCGCTGAAAGCTACGAGGTTAGGGCAGTTGTTAGCGAATCTGGTCCAATCCATAGCCGAAAAGAATACGCCAGCAGTCTGGCGCGGAATGGCGATGTTTCTCGAAAAGCAAGTACGGGCCGATGACCCCCAGTTAAAGATGGTTTACCAGCATTTTCAAAGGAACCTCGAAGATATTATCCGGATTGCCCACAAAGACCAAACTGGGATAATTTTGTGCACCGTTGGCAGTAACCTGAAAGATAGCCCGCCGTTTGGTTCTCTTCATCGGCCGGATATGACTGAGACAGAGAAACAAAAGTGGGACGGCATCTACCAGCAAGGGACGGCATACGAGACAGACGGCAGGTATAGTGAAGCGGTGGCACGGTATCTGTCCGCTGCTGAGATTGATGATTGCTACGCTGAGCTACAGTTTCGGCTGGGCCGCTGTTACTGGGCAATGGAGCAGTATGAGAAGGCCCGTGAAAGATATATTCGAGCACGTGAGCTGGATACACTTCGATTCCGTGCTGATAATCGAATAAACAAAACTATTCGCGCCATAGCTGGCGAAGGCAGCACAGAAGACGTTCATCTGGTGGATGCGGTCAAAGCGTTTGAAGAAAACAGTCCGCATAAGACTGCCGGGGAGGAACTTTTTTATGAGCACGTGCACTTGAATTTTCAAGGTAACTATCTTCTGGCTAAGACAATTTTCAAGCAGGTGGAGAAAATTCTGCCCGACCACATAAAAAACCATAAGGCGAACAAACGTCCATTTTTGACCGAAACAGAGTGTGCCCAGCGCCTTGCTTATACCGATTGGGATCAAGAGAACATCGCTGATGAGATTCTTAACGGCTTTGTTAAAAAAGTACCGTTCACCAACCAGCTCGGCCACGAGGACCGGGTCAGGCAAATGGAAGAAAAACTCCGAGCCCTCAAAACTAACGTAACCGGGGATGCTCTTGAAAAAGCGGCTAACGAGTACCGCCAGGCGATTCAAAATGACAGCGATGATTGGGTGCTGCACTACAAATATGGCAAATTATTGGCGGAAGACTTGAAAGATTACGAGGCGGCATCAGAAGAATATAGTTTGGTACAGCAATTTTTGCCGCATTCTTATATGGGTTATAATGCATTGGGGTCAGTATTGCGCGGGCTGGGCGAACTTGATGCGGCTATCGCGCAGTATCGCAAGGCGACACGCATCAGGCCGACTTGCGGCGATGCATATTACTATTTGGGATGGGCATATCAAAAGCAAGGCAAAACCGATAAGGCAATAGAATATTACTCTAAAGCAGTGAGGTGGCAGCCGGATTGCATGCCGGCATATAACAATCTGGCAGAAATACTCTACCAGCAGGGTAAGATTGACGAGGCAGTTGAAATATGTCGCAAGGGGTTGCTCTTCGTGCCGGATAGTTCGATTCTGCACTGCAATCTTGGCACCCTTTTGAATAAACAGGGCCACAGGGACGAAGCAATCAAAGAACTTCGTGCTGCTTTACAGATAGACCCCAATTCCATCCAGATACGCAGAGTACTGGAAGCTGTGTTAAAAAAACGCGATTGATTAAACCCGAATGTTTCCGGAACGACTTCGGTCGGGAAATATCTGATAAAACTCGCGGTTCTTTCTCCGCTTTTGAGGTTAAATGGCTCTTCTGGGCAGTGCAAGTATTCAGCTCATAATCCTGTCCATGGACAATAGTTTAGAAAAGCGGGTAAATAAACGGTGCTATAGCCGAGCCGCCCAGAAGCACGAGCAAGCCCAAAAGCAGCAGTATAACCAGTATGGGCAACAGCCACCACTTCTTATTGTGTTTGAGGAAGAACCAAAACTCCACGAGCAGAGAGGTTCGCTTTTTTTGGGCAAGCTTATCAAATTCACCTGATTTTTTCGGAAACGACCCGGAAACTGTCGGTTTCTGTTGAGAATTTTCAGACATTCTCATTCTCCAATCTTGTCAGAACTGGTGGAAATAGCGGTCGAGCCTGTCAGGTGGCCGTCGGGCAATCCAATAACTGTCTGCGGTGGAATCAAACCTGCGACGGAGCGGATCACGGCCTATCAAGCGAAAGAGCAGTCCAAGCGGCGTGAGCAGCAGAAAGAAAAATGTCATCAGCAATATGAAGCTGACCACCAAACCGATCGGCATCGTCACCAGTATTAAGCCAAGGTAAATCACTCTGGTCAGCTTGAGGGAAACAAAGCTGCTCAAAAACGTAATAAAACCAACGGCAAAGATAATTAAGGCCAATTGAATTCCCAGTCCCTTAAGCACGCAAAGCAGTAAAGCGATAACGGTCGATGCTATAAGGGAAATTATACCAAAATTGCGAAGCTCTTTTCGACCGGGATGCCATTTTATTTCAATTAATGACATTTTGAATCTTTCCTCATAACTTAAACAATTCAATCCAGCTCGAATTGGGTTTTGTATTCATCCACCTCGTGCTGTGTTGCTTGCGGCTGTTCTTCCTTGTAAAGCAACTGGTTTTCCATAACCAAGACATCCATGTTGGTGGCCATAAAACATCGATACGCATGCTCCGGGGAGCAGACAATAGGTTCGCCGCGGATGTTAAAACTCGTGTTGATAATCACCGAACAGCCGGTCTTTTGCTTGAACAAACTCATTAGACGATGTAGTTTCGAATGACGTTCGGCATCGACGGTCTGGATGCGCGCCGAGTAATCGACATGCGTGATGGCCGGCACGACACTGCGTTTGACCTTTAGTTTATCCAGTCCTTTCAGTGACTCGAGCGGCACTTCCAGCGGTAAGCGCCGGTTTTTATGAATGGGAGCAACCAGCAGCATATATGGGCTGTCTTCTTCGGGCCGCATCTCAAAATAATTATGCACATCCTCCCTCAATACACAGGGGGCAAAGGGGCGAAAAGATTCACGGAACTTTATCTTTCGGTTCATTATCGACTGCATTTTTTCGCTTCGGGCGTCACCAATAATGCTGCGGTTCCCTAAAGCTCTGGGTCCGAACTCCATACGCCCCTGGAACCAGCCGATGACTTTTCCTTGGTTTATTAAATCCGCCACCCTGACTATCAATTGTTCTTCATCGGCATAAACGTGATACTCGGCATTAACCGAGTCGAGGAACTGAGCGATTTGCTCGTCGCTATAAGCCGGCCCGAGTAGAGACGCCCGCTGTTTATCACGGCCGTCAACTTTGCGCTCATTGTCGAGCAGTTGATACCATACAAACAAGGCAGCACCCAGCGCACCGCCGGCGTCCCCGGCTGCGGGTTGAATCCAGATATTATCGAAAGGTCCTTCTCTGAGGATGCGACCATTAGCAACACAGTTGAGTGCCACACCGCCACCTAACACCAAGTTTTTCAATCCAGTCTGACGATGTACATACCTAACAGCCCGAAGCATAATCTTCTCAGTAACCGCCTGAATCGACGCCGCGATGTCCATTTCCCGCTGGGTCGGGAGAGATTCGGACTTGCGTGGAGGACCGCCAAACAGCTTTTCAAACTTCGAGTTGACCATTACCGTTTTGTGACAATAAGGAAAGTATGACATATTTAAACGGAAAGAACCGTCTTCCTTGAGGTCGATTAATTTCTCTAATATGAGATCACAATATTTCGGCTCGCCGTAGGGTGCCAAGCCCATCATTTTATACTCACCCGAATTGACGCGAAAGCCGGTGAAGTAGGTAAAAGCGGAATAAAGCAAGCCGAGCGAATGAGGAAATTGCATCACATGCGTCAGTTCGATTTTGTTGCCCCTTCCGGTTCCGTAGCTCGCTGTCGCCCATTCGCCCACTCCATCCAGAGTCAGAATGGCAGCCTCGTCAAAGGGGGATGGGAAAAAGGCGCTGGCGGCATGTGATTCATGGTGTTCTGTGAAAACATAACGGCCCTTATATTTGTGGTTCAAAGCCCTGTCCATTTCCCTGGGCAAATGGAGCTTCAGTCGCAGCCACAACGGTATACCCATCAGGAATTGCTTGAAGCCTCGCGGGGCATAACCGATGTAGGTTTCAAGCAATCTTTCAAATTTAAGGAGCGGCTTTTCATAGAAAACAACATAATCGAGCTCTTCAGCAGTAAGCGCCCCAGCTTTAAGACAAGACTCAATAGCGTTTATTGGGAATTGGTTGTCGTGCTTCTTTCTTGTAAATCGCTCTTCTTGGGCGGCGGCGATAATTTCGCCATCGTGGACAAGTGCCGCAGCACTGTCATGATAGAAAGCCGATATTCCCAAAATATTCATACCTTTTGTTTCCAATGCACCGCCCTGCAGCAAACTGCCGTCTAACCTAAACAATTAAAAGCTGCTGTTTATTTAAAGATTTCAATAATGAAAGAATACCTTGTTTTTTACCATGTGGCAAGCCACAGGGAATTATCGATTGAAAAAGGGCCTATACCGAATCAATCGGTATAGGCCCTGAACTGCCTGCACTTGCGTAACCGCAAGCCCCAGCGACTCTCGTCGCCTGCCCCCGCGTCTGTCGCCGCAAGGCGGGGCGGCGGGCAAGACGGGACTGCGGGCAGGTACAAGTGGTGCCAATCTCTCACACCAACTGGGCAATCTACTACAACATTAATTGGCTTATGGTTCAGTAGGCGGCCGATACAGCCGAATATCATCAATGAATACCATACCTGAACCACCAGCCTGTGGATTGTTCCTGTTACCAAAACCAATAGAAAGCGAGCCGACGTTGGTCAGGACCACACCCTGATTACTGAACTCTTCCAGATCGATATTCCATTGCGTCCAGTCATCTATCAGAACTGCATCGGGATTATCGTGGTATACAACCGCAGTTGGGCCGGTAGCATTGGCCACAGCCACATACATCGGCTCAGGGGCATTGTCCGGGTCGCCATAGAACCACAACGTCAGTACTCCAACACCTTCCTCGGTCCAATCCCGCGGATAAGTCAACGGCAAGGTCGCCTCTGAATAATATGCCGGGCCAGAGTTGTCGTAGAAGAGCGGCATCGA